>Ga0160446_100013_pt1 | contig 283245 bp, 245 predicted proteins | sample HID1973I_E1MG_FD_108200 | JGI IMG/M metagenome (GOLD analysis project Ga0160446, IMG submission 108200) | Enriched mosquito-associated microbial communities from UW Madison campus, WI, USA - HID1973I_E1 MG | ecosystem: Host-associated > Arthropoda: Insects > Digestive system > Unclassified ...
CAGCAGCACCACCGACAGTCCGGGGTTCACCTGCTTCAGACGGATCGCCGCAGAAAGACCCGCAGGCCCACCGCCAACGATCACAACGTCATATTCCATCGCCTCGCGGACGGTATCGCTCATGCCTGAATGCCTTTTCTGCTGGGCGGTAGTCGTGCCAAAGCGCGGCGCCCGCCCCAAATCATTGCCGTCTCGCTTGGCGTCGGGCTTTGCACGTGATGATTGCGCCGCCGCTCAGCCGGCTGGTGTCAGGGCAGCGCCTTCGTTGTCGGGAAGTGCCTTGCGCCGCAGCTTGCCGAAGCCGTCGCGCGGCAGCATTTCAACCAGCCGCCAGGACTTTGGCACCTCCTCGGGACTGAGGAAACGGCGCGCCCAGGCTGCAAGGTCCGCCTGTCCCAGCGTCACGCCCTCGCGCGGGACGACGGCGGCCGCGACGCACTGGCCCCATTCCCGGTCGGCAATGCCGAAAACGGCGACATCGGCGACATCGGGGTGGCGCAGCAGGACGGCCTCGATCGCTTCGGGGTGAAGCTTGACCCCGCCGGTGTTGATCACGTCATCGCAACGCCCGGAGAGGTAGAGGTAGCCCTCCTCGTCCAGCCAACCGGAATCCCCGATGCTCTGGAAACCCTCGGCATCGCGGCGGGGCCGGGGCGCGGCGGGACCAAGATACTCACTGCGCCCTGCCACGTCGTCGGGCCGCATGAAGATCTCTCCGGCCACACCGGCGGGCTGCAATTCACCCCTTGGACCATAAATGCGGATCTCGGTTTCGAATCCCCTGCCCACCGAGCCGGGATGACCAAGCCATTCCTTTCCCCGGATGACGGTCTGGCCGGTATTCTCGCCCGAGCCATACATTTCCGAGACGCGTTCCGGTCCCAGGCGATCGATCCATGCCTGCTTCAACCATGGCGCGCAGGGCGCGCCGGTGTGGTAAAGCATGTGCAGGCTGTCCAAGCGCGCGGGCGCCTGCCGGTCGGCCTCAAGCATGCGCACCATCATCGTCGGCACAAGCATCACGAAGCCGACCTCATGACGCTCGATGGCCGCAAGCGCACGGGCGGCGTCGAACTTCTCCATCAGGACGATGCGGTTGCCCTCGAACAAACCGTTCTGCGCCCAGGTGAAAGGCGCGTTATGCGACATCGCTCCGCAAACAAGCTGCGTCTGATCGGCCCGGAACCCGAGGGCGGGTGCGATCCGCCCCCAGCTTTGCCCCGGCACGCGCAGGTGCGGGCGATGATCACACATCAGCTTTGGCAGTCCGGTCGAACCGCCCGACATCACGATCTTGGCAGGGCATGGGACCGCGTCCGGAAGGAACGCGCCCCGGCCCTGCCCCGCCGCGACCAGCGCCTCCGGCCCGAGGTCGCCAACCGGCCCGCGCGCCTGCCCCACAACCAGCCGCGCGCAGCTGCGGGCGCGAAGCGACGCGGCGGCTTCGGGCGTGATCGCGGGATCCATCACCAACGTCGTCGCGCCGACTCGCCATACCGCGAGAGCAAGCGCCAGATGCGCCACGACATTGCCAAGCGCGATCCCCACCACGTCGCCCTGTCCGATGCCCCGGACGGCAAGCCCCTGCGCCATCCGCTCGACCAACCGGTCGAGCCCGGACCAGGAGAGCGATGCTTCGGCCCCGTCCCGGGGCAGAAAGCGGATCGCTTCGGCTTCGCCGCGGGCTGCGGCAAGAGCGCGCAACCGCGCGGAATAGCTGATCGGGGCAAGGGTCATCGGTGGCTCCGTAGCGATCAGGCCTGCTCGATCCTGATCTCCTGCGCGCCCTCCCAGAGCACTTTCGGGCCGATCTCGGCAAGCTTGTCGAGATTCGAGGTAAGCGTCATGAAGTGATTGCCCGCCAATTGACCAAGCTTCGAGGCGAAATGCACCCCGCCATAGGCAAGCAGGATCTCGGTCTCGCTGATGCCGCCGGGATAAAGGATGAACTGGCCCGGCGCCGGATAGCTGGTGTGGTTCTCGTAGCCCAGGCCGAAATCCTCGTCCCCGAGCGGGATCCAGACGCCCTCGCCGCTCCAGCGGACGTGGACGACCTTGCTGACATAGGGCAACTGCTTCTTGAAGGCCTCGACGGTCTTCGGGGCCGCGGCCTCGAACTTTGCGTCGAATTCGATGCCCGAGATGGTGACTTTCAGTTCCATTGAGATTTTCCTTATTCGATCAGGCCGAAGGCGCGCGGCAGCAGCAGCGACAGACCCGGCAGGTAGGTGACGGCGAGGAGGACGACAAACATGGCCGCCAGCGGCAGGCCCAGCTTGCGCGTGACCTGCATGACGGTTCGCCCGGCTACGCTGGACGAGACGAAGAGCGAGACGCCATAGGGAGGCGTCACGGTGCCGATGGCGAAGTTCATGACCACCACCAGCGCGAAGTGGATCGGATCGATGCCAAGCTGGGTCGCGATAGGGGCGAGCACCGGGACGAGGATCAGGATCGCGGCGATCGTCTCCATGAACATCCCCACGACCAGCAGCAACAAGTTCACGATGAGCAGGAAGACGATCGGGCTGGACGAAACCGAGTTCAGCCATTCCCCGAGAATCTGCGGGACGTTCGCATTCGCAATCAACCACGAGAAGACGCTGGCCGTGCCGATGATCAGCATGACCGCCGCCGACAGCGAAACCGTGCGAAGGATCAGCACGGGCAGTTGCGAGGGTTTCAGTTCGCGGTAGACGAAGACGCCGACCAGAAGCCCGTAGAAGGCCGAGACTGCCGCCGCCTCGGTCGGGGTGAACGCACCGCCAAGGATGCCGCCGAGGATCAGGAAGGGCATTCCCGCCGCTGGCAGCGCGGCCCAGCCGGTTTTCAGCAGGCGCGACATGGTGAAGGGCTCGGTCTCGCGGTAGGTATCGCCACCCTTGCGCGCAAAGTAATAGGCGCAAACCATCAGCAGCAGGATGCACAGAAAGCCCGGCACGATCCCGGCGATGAAGAGCGCACCGATCGACACGTTCGACACCACCGCCATGATGACCATGGTCAGGCTGGGTGGGATGACCTGGGCAAGCGACCCCGCACAGGCGATCAGTGCCGCGCCGAAATCGATGTCATAGCGTCGGCGGCGCAGTTGCGGCTGCATGATCGCCGAGATCGCTGCCGTATCTGCCGAGCCGGAGCCGGAGATCGCGGCAAGCCCAGCCGCGGCCACGCAGGACACCTGGTAAAGCGAGCCCACGATCCAGCCGATCAGCGCCGAGGCAAAGGCCACGATGCGGCGCGAGATGCCGCCCGCATCCATGATGACCCCCGCGAATACGAAGAAGGGGATCGCCATCAGGGTGAAAGTGTTCAGGCCCGCGAAAACCCGCTGGCTGACGATGGCGACGGGCACGTCCGTGGTCGTCAGCAGCGCGAGCACGGCCGAGGCACCCAGCACGAAGACGACCGGCACGCCAAGGGCAAGAAAGCCCGCGAAGGCAATGGCGATAATGAGCATCAGACGGCCTCCTCTTCGGTCTCGGGTTTGGGTGGGGGAAAGGGATCGTCCCAGCGCTGAACGACCGACAGGAAGAGTTCCAGGATCATGTAGGCCGCGCCGACGGGCAGGCAGGCATACATGTACATCATCGGCACCCGCATCGAGGGCGAGGTCTGGAACTGCCCAAGCTTCAGCAGCGGCAGGCTGCCATAGGCCAACACCGCAAGGAATGCGCCCGAGACCAGCGCAATCAGCACCAGGCCCGCGCGCGCCCCCGCCAGTGGCAGCTTAGACGGCAGAAGGTCGATGGCGACGTGCTGCCCGCGCGCCAGCGTCACGCCCGCGCCAAGCAGCACCAGCCAGATCTGGCAAAAGGTCGCGATCTCGGCCGCCTGCGAGATCGAAAAATTCAGGAAGTAGCGCCCGGCAACCTGGACCAGCACCGCCACCAGCATGACCGAGAAAAGCGCCACCACCACGGCCGACACGATTGCGCGCAGGACGAGGCAAATGCGCTCGATGATAGCAAACATTCGGAGGTTCCCCCTTCACCGTCCGATGGCCGAAGCCACCGGACAAGGACATGCCGTGGTCACTCGACCTTGCCGATCAGATCGAACAGCTCTTTCTGGGCATCGGACTTCAGATAGCCCTGCTTGATGCCCTCGGCCGCGCTGCGGAAGGGTGTGATGTCGGGATGGCTGATCTTGACGCCCGCCGCCTCGATATCTGCCACACGGGCCGCGTCGCTGTCGCGATAGGTGGCGCGCTGGAAGCTGCCAGCCTCTTTGCCGGCCGCGTCCAGTGCGGCCCGGACGTCATCGGGCAGTCCCTGATAGGCGGCCTCGCCCATGATCACGGGGGCGACCAGCTCGAGCCAGCCGATCATCGCCCAGTCGGGCGCGACCTCATAGAACTTCTGCGCGTAAAAGTTGGTATTCGCGGCCTCGGCCCCGTCGACCACGCCGGTCTCAAGCGCTCCGTAAAGCTCGGTATAAGCCAGCGGGGTCGGATTCGCTCCGAAAGCCTTGAAAGTGTCGACATGGGCCGGGTTCTGCATGGTGCGGATCTTCAACCCGCCAAGGTCCGACATCTGCTCGATCGGTTTCTTGGTCATGATATGCCGCGTGCCGGCCGAGAAGAAGGTGATCAGGTGGAACCCCTGCGCCTTCAGCGCCTCCTGCACCTCGGCGATGACGGCGGGATCGTCCAGCGCGCGGTCCATCTGCTGGGCATCCTTGAACAGGAACGGCAGGCTGAAGACCGAAAGATCTGGCACGAAGTTCGCCAGCGTCTCATTCGCGGTCACGGCGATGTCGACCGTGCCGATCTGGGTGCCCTGGATGCTCTCCATCTCATCGCCAAGCGTAGCATTGTCAAAGACCTGGATTGTGGCCTTGCCACCGGTCTTCTCGCCCATCAGTTCGCCCATCTTGCGCATGCCGACGCCATAAGGCTCGTCGGCATTCGCATTGTGGCTGGCCTTGAGGGTGACGTCCGCAGCCGAAGCGGGGGACAGGGCGAAGGAGGCAAGGACAAGGCCAAGCGCCAGGCTTTTCATTTTCATCGTAATCTTCCCTGTTGGTTTGTCTTGGTTCATTTCAGAAGGTCGAGCTCGGCCAGAATGCCGCGCAGCCGGGCTTCAGCATCGGCGGGCAGCGGAAGGCGCGGCGGGCGTGGGTCGCCCATCGGACGCCCGACCAGCCGCATCGCCGACTTGGTGGCCGAGACATAGAGATCCCCCGCCAGCGCGTTGATCAGCGGCAGGCTTTGCAGATACAGGCTGCGGCCAAGTGCTGCGTCGCCATCGACCGTCTCGGTGAAGGTCTGCGCCGACAGCGCGGGCGCAATGTTCGACATGACCGAGCTGTAGCCCTCGGCCCCGGCAAGATAGCTCTCCCACGGGTAATAGCCCGCAAACACGGTCATCCGGTCCCCGCATAGGTCCAGAAGCTCGGTCACGCGGTGGACGTTCTTTGACGTGTCCTTGATGTAGCTGATGTTCTCGACTTCCGAGAGCCGGGCGACCAGCGGCGCGGTCAGATCGACATTCGCTGTAAAAGGATTGTTGTAGAGCATCATCGGGATCGAGATCGCCTCGGCCACACGGGTGAAGTGCGCCACAAGCTCCGCCTCGGTCGGCGAGGAGTAATAGGGCGGCACCAGCATCACGCCATCCGCCCCAAGGCTTTCGGCCTCGCGGCTGAGGGAGACGGCCTCGTCTGTCCATTCGGCCGCGGTACCGATCAGGACCGGCACCCGGCCCGCAACTTGCTTGATGGTGGTCTCTGCCACCGCCGCGCGTTCATCACGGGTCAGCGACAGGAATTCGCCGGTGCTGCCCAGCGGGATCAGGCCATGCACGCCCTCTTCGATCTGCCATTCCACATAGCTGCGCAAGGCGGCCAGATCGACCTGTCCCTTGTCGTCGAAGGGGGTCACGCAGACCGTATAGCTTCCGCGAAACTTCATTTCCGCTCTCCCGAAACTGATCCAATTCAAAACTGTTGATTTAAGATTTGATGTGATCTGATATTGTGTCAATAGGAAGATATCAGATCATATCTGATCAGACAGCCACGGATGGAAACCCTCATGCCTTTCATCGAAGTCACCGATTCCGGCCCGCCCCACGAGATTCGCCAGCGTGCGACCGGCACCATGACCGATGGTCTGTGTCGGGCATTTGCGATCAAGCCTGAAATCGTGACCTGCTATTATAATTCAGCCCCCGACTATTCTTACGGGCATGCGGGAAAACACGGCAAAAACGCCGAAACTTTCCGCATCTTCATAAAAATCCACGCATTCCCGCGTGACGCCCCAGCCAAGGGAGAGGCGGCGCGGCTGATCACTGCCGCAGTGACCGAGGCCTATGGAACCGATGCCAAGAACGTCATCGTCTACTTCATTGACCGCGCCCCCGAAGACGCGTTCCACGCAGGATTCCCCTCGGCCTGAGGTCGAATATGACAGATCAACTATCGCTTATTGGAGATTATTTTGGATCACTTCCTGAGTGACGAACAGCGCATGGTCCGCGACACCGCGCGCAAGCTCTCGGACGAGGTCATCGCGCCGGTCGCCGCGCGAATCGACCGTGAGGACGCCTTCCCCCGCGAGACTTACCTGGCACTGGCCGAACTTGGCCTGTTCGGCGTCGCGCTGCCCGAGGATGCCGGCGGCGCGGGCATGGACGCACTGACGGCCTGCATCGTGATGGAGGAGATCGCTCGCGGCTCGGGCGCGGTTGGCAATGCCTTCGCCATCCCGGTCGAGGCGGCCCTGTTCTTGAACCACCACGGCGACGCCGCACACAAAGCGCTGATCCCCAACATCCTTGACGGCAGCGTGATTCCCGCGACCGCCGTGACCGAGCCCGACAACGGCTCCGACGTCGCCAGCATGAAGACCGTCGCCCGGCGCGAGGGCGACGACTATGTCATCACCGGCTCGAAAGCCTGGGTCACGTTCGGACAGGTCGCCGACGTGATCATGGTTTTCGCCAAGACCGACCCCGCCGCGGGGCACAGGGGCATTTCCTGCATCCTGGTCGAAACAGATCGTCCGGGCGTCCATCGCGGCAAGTCCGAGGAGCTGTTGGGCATGCACGGCCTTGCCGAATGCATGATCGCGCTGGATGACGTGCGTGTGCCGGTGACCAACCGGATCGGACCGGAGAACGGGGCCTTCAAGATGGCGATGGAGAATTTCAACTTCTCGCGCCTGATGATGTCATCCATGGCGCTTGGCATGGCGCAGGCGGCGATGGAGGACGCGATCGCATATGCCCATGACCGCAGGCAGTTCGGCAAGCCGATCTTCGAGTTTCAGGCGATCCAGTTCATGATCGCCGACATGGCCAAGGACATCGCAGCTGCCCGCCTGCTGATCCATCACGCGGCAAAGCTTTACGATGCCGGCCAGCCCATCGCGCTGGAAGCCGCGCAGGCCAAGCTCTTCACCACCGACATGGCGCAGGTCCATATCTCCAATGCGCTGCAGATCCATGGCGGCAACGGCTATTCGCGCGAATTCCGGGTCGAGCGGCTTTTCCGTGACGTGCGGCTGAGCCAGATCTATGAAGGCACCAACCAGATCCAGCGCATGATCATCGCGCGGCAAGTCGGAAAGCAATACGCATGAACCTGTTCTATGAGGATGTCGAACTCGGGACCAGCCACACCACGCCCGACCATCGCATCACCGAGGCCGACATCGCCGATTTCTGCCGCCTGACCCGCGATCACCACCCGTTGCACACTGACGCCGAATATGCGCGCGATGCCGGGTTTCCGGGCATCATCGTGCATGGGCTTTACGGTCTCTCGCTTATGGAGGGGTTGAAGACCGAATTGCATCTTTACGACGAAAGCTCGATCGCCTCGCTCGGCTGGGACAAGGTGCGCTTCCTGAAGCCGCTGGTCGCGGGTGACGTGATCCATGTCGAGATGGACTTCACCGCCAAGCGTGAAAGCAAGGGGCGCGGCATCGTGACCGAGGCCGTGCGCCTTCTGCGCGGCGACGAGGTCGTCATCGATGCCGAGCATGTCTCGCTGATCCGGAAGCGGGGGTGATCATGGACGAGCCGCTCGACAGCGCGCTGAACTCGGCCGATCAGGCGACGCGCCTGATCCGCGAGGCGATCCTTTCGGGACAGATGGCACCGGGCGAACGGCTGAAGACCGCAGAGCTGGCCCAGCGGCTTGGCCTGTCGACCATGCCGCTGCGCGAGGCGCTCAGGAAGCTCGAGGGTGAGGGGCTGGTCCAGATCGAGCCGAACCGGGGAGCGACGGTCCGCAAGCTGGACCGCGCCTATATCACCGACCTGTTCGAACTGAACACCGACCTACGCATCTGCGCGGTCAGGCGCGGCATGGCCACGTTGACGCTGGAACGCATCCGCGCGCTGGAGGCCTTAGCGCAAGAATATCGCGAACACCTCGACCGGGGCGAGGATCTCGAGGCGATCCGCGTCAACCGCGACTTCAACGCCAAGCTGGTCGAGTTCGGTGGTAACCGCGAGGCGCTGCGCGTCTTCCTGCGCGGCTGGGACATCATCTTCGCCTTCCGCCGCGGCTATGGCTATGGCACCGGTCGCAGGCGGGTCATGGCCGAGGAGATGCAATTGCTGATCGACGCCCTTCGCCGCCACGACAACGTGGCGGCAGAGGCGATCCTGCGCATGCAGAACGCGGCGATGATGGAAGACCTCGTCTCGCGGATCGCGCCTGACGTCTAGGCCCTGTCGTCAGTTGCAAATGCCTCGCTGATCCCGCGATCGACATAGTTGCCCGCCGTGGCCGGACCCGTCACCACGCCCTCGGCCATGATGGTCCGGCCGCGCAGGATGGTGCGGCCCGGCGATCCGGTGACGGCCATGCCCTCGTAGGGGGTATAGTCGTGATCCAGCCTTTGGCGATGCCTTCCGAGAACAGATTTTGACACGCTAGCGGTCGCCCGCCGTGATGAACAGGGCGCTGCGGATGGCGGTATCGAGCATGCCTGTCCCTCGTCCTTCGCGTGGCGGCACCCCTGAAGGCGCCGCACGGGTGTTATTCGGTCATGACTTTCAGCAGCGCCTGCTGGCCCGCCGTGGTGAGCTGGCTTTCGTAAAGCGGCTTCGAGGCCTCGCGGAAGGGGACCGGGTCGGGCTGGGTGATGTTCGCGCCCGCGGCCTTGAATTTGTCGATCAGCGGCTGTTCCTGATCCTCGACATAGCCGCGCTCCCATGCCGCGGCTTCCCTGCCCGCCTCCATCAACGCGGTCTGGATGTTTTCAGGCAGGGCATCGAACGCGCCCTTCTGCATCACCACCGGCGCGGTCATGTTCAGCCAGCCGACCTGCGCGAAATCGGGCGCGACCTCATAGAACTTCATCCCATCATAGCCGGTCGAGGCGGCCTCTGCCCCATCCACGACGCCCGATTGCAATGCGCCGTAAAGCTCGTTGTACGACATAGGCGTCGGGTTCGCGCCATAGGCGCGCCAGGCCTCGACATGGACCGGGTTCTGCATGGTGCGGATCTTCAGCCCGGCCAGATCGCCAATGCCCTCGACCGGCTTTTTGGTCATCAGGTGGCGCAACCCCGAGGAATGGACGCCCAGAAGCTGGAAACCGGAATTGTTGGCGGAAGCCTCCATCAGGTCCCAGTTCGCGTCGATCTTGCCGCCCAACTCTCCAATGCTCGGAAACAGGAAGGGCATGTCGAAGACCTTGTAATCCTCGACATAGTTCGACAGCAGCGCGTTCGAGGTCATCGACATATCGATGCTGCCCAGCATCACGCCCTCGATCAACTGGGATTCGTCGCCAAGCTGGCCGCCCGGAAAGATCTCCAGCGTCGCCCCGCCGTTGGTCTTGGCCTCAAGCAGTTCGCGCATCTTTTGCAGGCCCTTGTCCTGCACCTCGTCGGCCGCATTGGTATGGCCGATCTTGAACTTGTATTCCTGCGCCGCGAGCGGGCTCGCAACGGCGGCGACAAGGGTGGCAGAGGCAAACAGTCGTTTCAGCATTTCTTGTTCCCTGTTGTATATGGCTAGCGAATGAAGGTGTCAGGCAACCAAAGCGAGATCGCCGGCACATAGGTAACGAGACCCAGCACGATCAGCATCGCCCCCAGCGGCAGCCAGATCTGGCGCGAGACCTGTTCGATCCGACGGCCGGCGACACTGGCTGCGACGTATAGGCAAATCCCATAGGGGGGCGTGATCAGGCCGATCGACAGGTTCAACGACACGATGATCCCGAAATGGACCGGGTCGATGCCAAAGCTTTGCGCGATCGGCGACAGGATCGGCAGCAGGATCAGCACGGCCGAGATGCTTTCCATGAACATGCCCACGACCAGCAGCAACAAGTTGACGATCAGCAGGAAGACCCAGGGGTTTTGCGTGATGCCGGTCAGCCAGGCCTTCAGCATGGCAGGCAGGCCTGCCGTGGCGATGACCCAGGTAAAGACGCTGGCGGTCGCGACAATGATCAGCACCGTCGCCGAAAGGCTAATCGCCTTCAGCATGATGCGCGGCAGGTCCGAGGGCCTGATCTCGCGATAGATCAGCATGGTGATGATCAGCGTCGCGAACAACGCGACGCAGGCGGCCTCGGTCGCGGTAAAGACGCCGCCGACGATGCCACCGACCACGATCAACGGGATCAGCAGCCCCGGACCCGCGTCCAGGAAGCCGCGCCACAGCCGGACCAGCGTGAAGGCCTGGGCGTCGCGGTAAACCTCGCCCTGACGGCGGCAGTAGATCCAGCAGCCGACCATCAGGAAGATCATGACCATCAGGCCCGGCACCACGCCGCCAAGGAACATCGCGCCGATCGACTGATTGGAGGTGATCGCGATCACGATCATCACGATCGAGGGTGGAATGATAGAGGCCAGCGCACCCGATGCCGCGATGACCGAGGCCGCAAGATCAATGTTGTAGCGCCGCTTCTTCATCTCGGGGACCATGACGGCGCTGATCGCGGCGGTATCCGCCGAGCCCGAGCCCGAGATCGCTGCAAGCCCGGTCCCGGTCACGATCGCGACCATGTAGAGGCTGCCGGTGATCCAGCCGACCAGCGCCTCGGCCAGCGCAACGAAGCGGCGTGCGATGCCGCCTGCTTCCATAAGCAGGCCCGAGGCCACGAAGAAAGGAATCGCCATCAGTGTGAAGGAACTGATCCCGCCATAGATGCGCTGCGCGACGATCGACACCGGCGCGCCGGTAGTCAGTTCGATCGCGATCAACCCCGCGATGCCCAGAGCGAGTACGATGGGCATCCCCGAAATCAGAAGGACGAGAAAGCCGGACAGTGCGACGCCCATGCTCAGTCCTCCTGACTTGCGGTTGCACCCGGGCGCAGGACCCGCGGCAAGGTGGTAATCGCGAACTCGATCAGGAAATAGGCAAATCCGACCGGCAGGGCCGCATAGGGAATCGCCATCGGCAGGCGCAGCGCAGGCGATTTAACCATCAGCCCGATCGACAGCATCGAGAGCGAGCCGACCACCACCACGCCGAGAAACCAGATCCCCAGCAGGAAGGCCGCGCCGTTGACGATGCGCTGCACCCCCACCGGCGCCTTCAGGATCAGAAAATCAACGCCGACATGCTGGTTGTAGCGCATCGCGACCCCCGCCCCGAGGAGCGTCAGCCAGACCTGCGCGAAGGTCGCCGTCTCCTCACTCCAGGCGATCGAATAGTTGAAAAAATAGCGTCCCACCACCTGCGCGAGGATCGCCAGAGCCATATAGGCCAGCAGTGCCAGGACGACACCGTCGACAAGGCGCCGCAGCAACCAAAGTCCACGATTAGCGATGCGTATCAGTGGATTGCATGCAGTTTCTGATACGCAGGTATTTGCGATTGACGGATGGGCCATCCTTGTTTCCCCTTCGACCTGTCGGCGGGTTGCGGCGCTTTCGCGCTCTTTGCCATGTCTGATAGGTTATCGGGAAAAGACGCTTCAAGAAGTCACACGACTATAAATAAACTGATACACAGTATTTAACGCGTGCTTTCAGCGAATAATCTCCAAACGAACCGGTTAGCCTTGGGGATCACCAATCCGACGCTTGGACACGCAATGACCAACAGCCTAGATACTGAGCAAAAGCAGAACTCGGACACGCGGCGCATCGGCATCGCCTTTTGCATTCTCGGCCGGCCCGAGGCCGTTCTGCTGGCGCGCGGTGCCGGATTCGACTTTGCCGTCGTCGACATGGAACACGGCCCGCTGGGGATGGATGCCCTCGGGCAGGTGGCGACTGCCGGGCTTGCCGCAAACTTTCCGGTTTGGGCCCGGGTCGGCGGGCCAAGGTCTGGCGACCTGGCGCGCGTCTTCGATTGCGGGGCTACCGGGCTGATCGTGCCGCATGTGGACAGCGTGGCCGAGGCGCGCGAGATCGTGCGCGCCTGCCGCTTTGCGCCCCTTGGCGGGCGCAGCATTCCCGGACCAATACCGACGCTTGACTATGCGCTTTTGTCCGCCCTCGACTTTTGCGATCAGGCGGACCGCGCGGTCAGCATCGCGGCAATGATCGAAAGCGCGGCGGGGTTGGAGGCGGTCGACGAAATCGCCGCCGTCGACGGGATCGACATGCTCGTCATCGGAACGAACGATCTTGCCGACGGTCTGGGATTGAGGGGACAGGTCGAACACGCCACGGTGTTGGCCGCGTTTGGCCGGATTGCCGGTGCCGCCGCGCGCCATGGCAAGGAATTCGGGGTGATGGGCCTGCCTCCGCATCTGATCGCAAGCCACGCGCCCGGCGCCACGCTGATCGTCGCGACGAACGACACGAACCTGCTGGTTGGTGGCGGCGCCCAGGAGGTCGCCCGGCTGCGCAGCTAGGGGGTTGAGGCGGCATGCATCTCGGCCAACTGCGTTTTCACACGGTCCGATACGGCCTTCATGAAGCGTCGGGTCTGGCGAGAAAGGGTCTTGGTACGCAGCGTTGCCGCAACCAAGTTGAAACGCAGCCGCGACTGGAAGGGACGGACCGTCAGCCCGGGGCGCAGCGCCACATGGGCCGAAAGCTCGTCGACAATGGCGACGCCCCACCCTTCGCCGACGATGCGCGAAGCCGCGTTCATGAACCGGGTCTCGATCGAGGGGCGATATTCCATGCCGCATTCGTGGAAACAATCCGCGATCATCATGCCGACCCTGTTGGCGGTGCGGGGCCCGACCAGCGGATGACCATCCAGATCGCGCGGTGTGACCTGCGCCAGCGCCGCCAGGGGATGATCCTCGGGGCAGATGCAGACCGCGCGCAGTTCCGCGATCAGTTCGAAGTCAAGCGCCTGCCGGTCATAGGCCGAGATGACGAATGCCACGTCCGCCAACCCGTTCTCGACGACCTGAAGAACGCTGTCGAGCGGTCGGGTCTCAAGCGAAATCTGGATCTGGGGATATTGGCGCGCGTAGTCGGCGATGGCGCGGGGCAGCACCGCCTCGCTGATCTCGGCGGTCGAGGCGATGCGCACCCGTCCGATCCGCCCCGCACGCAGATCGGCGGCGCGCTGGTTGACGGCATCGCGCAGCAGGAAGAGGGGCTCGGATTCCTCCAGGAGGATCATTGTCTCCTCGGTCGGGACCAGCCGGTTCGACTGCCGCTCGAAGAGCGGAAACCCGAGCAATGTCTCGACATGGCGGATGGTGTTCGAGATCGAGGGCTGGGACATTCCAAGCTGCTCGGCCGCGCCCACGGTGGTGCGGTACTGGACGACCGCTCGCAGGATTTCGAGCTGTCTGAGGTTCAGCATGTCCCGTGCACGTTCCCTTGCGTGCATCCTCTCAGCTTCGCGTCAGGCGGATGCGGTGAAAGTTCCGGACCTTGTCTGCGAAGGGCCCGAAGCCCTTGATAGCGTTGAACTCGGGTGTTTCATAGACCTCGGGACCGGTGATCGTATAGATCGCGACGTGGCGTGCCCCACCCTCAAGGCATTTCTCGCGCCGGGCGTCCAGCCATCCGGGGCAATCGAGGATCTGCGGCAGGTGAATGTTGTCGTACCATTCGTTGAACGCAGCCTCATGCTCGGGGTCGATGTCGACGAAGACGATGTGGGATTGCAGTTCGGTCATTGGGAAAGCTCCACGCAGGGGCGCAGCGCGGCCATCAGGGCAGCACGTTCGTCGGGCGTGACCGGTGGGGTCGGCGCGCGGCAGATATCGTTGGGGATACGGCCAAGCTCGGCGAGGCAGGCCTTCAGCCGCGCGGCGGCCATGTGACCGGGCGCGGCGTAGACGAGCTTCGCAAAATCGAACAGCGCCGTGTGGATCGCGAGCGCCTGCGCATGGCGACCCTCGCGGACATGGCGGTCGAGCGCCACGATCAACTCCGGCACAACGGCGGCAAGACTGACCGCGCTGCCATCGCTGCCGATCATGTAGCAGGCGTAAAGATGCTCGTCGCCCGAGGCCATGACGGCGACTTCAGGCCGCGCGGCACGTGTGATCCTGCGCGTCATCTCATAGGCGCGGGTTTCCCAGCTGCCTTCCTTGATGCCTGCCACGGCTTCGATGTCGAGCAGCGCGCGCAGCACGTCGGGGGTATAGGCCAGCTTTCCCGAGCCGACCGAGCCCTGGAACAGATAGATTTGCGCGCCCGCCACCTCGGCGATGCCGCGGTGATGGGCGATGATCGCGCGCGGATCGGCGCCAAGCGCCCAGGAGAAAGGCGCAAAGACCATGATCGCATCGGCCCCGGCGCGCAGCGCAGCCTCGGCATCGCCGGCGGCCTGCATGGTCGATTCCGAACTGACCGCCGCAAGGATGCGGGCCTTGGGCGCGACCTCGCGCGCAATCCGCACGATCTGGGCCTGTTCCTCGCGCGAGGTGAAGACCCCCTCCCCCGCATGGCCGTTCAGCAAGAGCCCGTCCAGACCCGACGTCGCCATCACGGAGGCGAAATGCAGTTCCTGCGCTGCCGAGTCGATCCTGCCGTCCGGCGTCATCGTGCAGATCGTGGCAGCGTAAAGGCCCCCGTTCATTGCAGCACACCGGCGGTGGCCAGCGCCTTGCGGACGCCCTCGACGACGTCATCGGATTGCGGCAGCAAGGGCAGGCGCGGGGCAGAGTTCCTGATCACACCCATCAGACGCAGGCCGTCCTTCATCCGCGTATGCATGTCGACGACCGGCGAAGGACCATAGATCGCGCGGACCACCGGATAAAGCCGGTCATTCGCCGCGCGCATCCGGGCAAGATCCATATCCTGCGACGCCTTCCACAGATCCGCCAGCAGGTCCGGCACCAGGCTCGCCAGCCCCGAAAGGATGCCGTCGCCGCCAAGTGCCACCTGGGCAAAGAACCAGTGGAAGTTCGAGGGCAGGATCGCCACATCGGGTGCCACGGCCTTCACCGCACGCCTGTTCTCGTCATAGGCGAGAAGCGTGGCCGAGCCTTCCTTGATCGCAACGACCTCGGGGATCTGGGCCATTTCGGCCAGAACCGGGGTCGAGAAGCCAAAGCCCGACGCAATCGGAAACTGGAAGATCGAGAGCGGCATTTGCAGCTCTGCGCCCAGCTTTTCGATGAATCTGACGCCCGCCGCCGTGTTGGCATTCCCGCCGCCGAGCGCCTCGGCGGGGAAGATCACCGCGACATCGGCACCCGCTTCGCGCGCGGCTTCGGCCTGCGCGACCGCCTCGGGATAGCCTGTGGGCACGACCCCGGCCAGCAGGATGCGGTCCTTGCCGATATGGTCGCGGGTGCGGCGGATGACCTCGGCCTTTTCCTCTGCGGTCAGCGCGGTCGCCTCGCCCGCATGGCCGTTCACGAAGACGCAATCGGTCGTCTCGGGGCGCGCGCAATGCGCAAGTACGGCCTCGTAGCCCGCCCAATCGACAGCGCCATCCTCGTGAAAGGGAAGCACGGTTGCGACGGTAATGCCGCCAAGATCCTTGCCGGTAATCATGCGATCACTTTCTTTCTGGGGAATTTCAGGGTGGCGTCGGCCTTGAGGACCTCGACGCCTTCCTCATTCTTCGCGCTGGCCTGCCAGTCCACGGTGCGGTTCTCGGGGTCGATGCCCGAGATCCAGATGTCGAAGGTCAGCGTATCGCCATAGCGCACGGCACCGGTGAACCAGAAGCAGTCGCGGATCGAGACCCCGACCGTGCCCACCAGTTCCGCCGTCAGGACCGAGGTGCAGATCCCCGCAACAAGGATGCCAGGTGCCAGCCGCTCGCCAAAGCGCGTGGTCGAGGCATAGCCCTCGTCCACATGCACCGGCCCGAAATCGCCGGTCGCGGCGATATACATGGCCCCATCTGCCTCGGTAACCGTCTTCGCAACGCTGACCCGATCACCGACCGAGAATTCGTCGATGTTGCGGATGTCATACATGGGGCGCATCCAGCGGCACGAGGAGCGCCTTGCCGGTGATCACCTCAACCCCGTCCAGCGTGGCGGAAAGGTCGAAGCGCACCGTATCGGCCGTGCTTTCAGTAACCGTTGCCGTCGCCTCCAGCGAACTGCCGACCGGGAAGGCGCGGTCAAATCCCAACTCGATCCCGCCAAGGCGGAAGCCCGGCCCGGCCAGTCGGCCGAAGGCGGTCGAGAACAGGCCCGCCGCCGCCAGTTCAAAAACCAGCATGTCGGGCTGGCCCTGCGTGCGCGCGAAGGCGCGGTCGACATGCGCGCGGCCCATATTGCCCGAGATGCCGGTGAAGAAGCCCTGTTCGGCCACGGTCATGGTCTTGCGGAAGGTCATCGCCTGACCGATTGCGGGAAGCTCGCTCATGTTCTGATCCTTCACAGGCTAAGGCCGCGCTTGATCACCGAACGGGCGATCAGCATGCGGTGCACCTCGGAGGTGCCGTCATAGATCCGGGTGACGCGGGCATCGCGGTAGATCCGCTCGAGCGGCAGTTCCTTGGTGAAGCCGTAGCCGCCGAAGACCTGAATGCCCCGGTCGGCGACACGGCCCAGCATTTCCGAGGCCTGCACCTTGACCATCGACACCTTGTCGCGCGGGTCCATGCCGTTGTCTTCCTCCCATGCGGTGTTCAGCACCATCATGCGGGTGGCAAAGATCTCGGTCGCGCTGTCGGCGATCATCTGCTGGACCATCTGGAAATCGCCGATCGGCTGGCCGAATTGCTGGCGGGTCGCGGCGTGCTGGCGCATCAGTTCCAGCACGCGGCTGGCCATGCCCACGGCGCGCGCCCCGATATGGCCCAGACGGATGCCGCCGACATTGGCCATCATCACCTTGAAGCCCTCGCCCACCGGACCAAGCACATTGCCCTTGGGAATGCGGACATCGTCAAAGGTCAGCTCGGCATGGCCATAGCCACGATGGCCCATCATTGGCTGGTTGCGCGCGACCTTGAAGCCGGGCGTGTCCTTGTCGACGATCAGCAGGCTGATGCCGCCGCGCGCCCGCTTCTCGGCATCGGTCACCGCCATGACGATGACGTAATCGGCAATGTCACCGTCCGAGATGAAATGCTTGGTTCCGTTCAGCACCCATTCATCGCCGTCCAGATAGGCATTGGTCCTGATCGCGGCCGCGTCCGAACCCGCACCCGGCTCGGTGATCGCCATGGCGCAGATCTTGTCGCCCTTGACGGTCGGATACAGGTATTTGTCGCGCAACGGCCCGTCGAAGCGTTCCAGCATCGGGTAGACCTGCCCGAAGATCCGACGGATCAGCGCGTCCGAAGTCTGGCCAAGCTGCTCCTCGACAAGGCACATGTCGAGCACGCCAAGACCGCCGCCGCCGACCTCCTCGGACATGTTCAGTGCATAGAATCCCAGCGACTGCGCCTCGGCACGGACCGCCGCCAGCTTGTCCGCGGGGATACGGGCATTCTCCTCCGTCTCCTGCTCAAGCGGCTGGACCTTTTCGCGCACGAAGCGACCGATTGCCTCGGTCACCATTTTCATTTCATCAGAAATCGCGAAATCCATCTCAGCCCCGCATCTTCTCAGTTTGTGCGACCGTTCCGCTGGCAATCAGTGCGTCGATTTCGCCCTGGCTCAGCCCGACCTCGGCCAGCACTTCGCGGGTCTGGCCGCCCAGCGGCTGGGGCGTCAGCCGCACCTCCGGCAGTTCGCCGTCATAGCGGATCGGGTGCGACAGCAGCGTCATGGGCGACCCGCCCTGCGTCCGGGCATCGATGAAGGCACCCAGATGCTCTACCTGCGGGTTGTCGCGAAGGCTGTCATAATCGCGCACCAACTCATGCCAGACGCCCGCCTTCGCCAGCCGATCCAGCGCCTGTGCCGCAGTCAGCGCGGCCATGCCGCCGGCAACCATCGCGGAAATTTCGCCCCGTTTGTCGAAGCCGTCTTTCTCGGAGAAATCGGCAAGCTGCGGCAGGTTCAGGGCCTCGGCCAGATCGGCAGGCTTCGACATCGAGATCATGACGTGACCATCCGCGACCGCGTAGATGCCGTAGGGCGCGGGGCTGAACCAGTTAGCCATCCCGGCCTGACCGCGCGGGCCGCTGCGATCGGCGCCGTTCATCCATGCGGTGATCGACTCGCCCTGCAGGTCCAGGGCGGCCTGCAGCATGTTGACCTCGATCCGCTTACCCTCGCCCGTCCGCTCGCGCTCGTAAAGCGCAGCGAGGATGCCAGCCACGGTCAACGCGCCGGCGTGGTGGTCGATAGGAACCGTCCCGATGGCGACCGGACCGCTTTCCATGCTGCCGGTATGGGCCGCGAGGCCTGACATCGCCTGCAGCAGCACGTCCTGACCGGGCCGGTCGCGATAGGGACCGTCGCCGCCGTAGCCGGTGGTCGCGGCATAGATCAGGCGCGGATTGATCGCGCGCATCGCAGCCTCGGACAGACCCAGCTTGTCGAGCGTGCCGGGGCGGAAATTCTCCATCACGACATCGGCGCGCGCGATCAGGCGGCGCACGGCGGCAAGCCCCTCGGGTGATTTGAGGTCCACCGCGATCGAGCGCTTGTTGCGCCCGGTCGTCATGTGGTTGACGCTGGTCTCGTCGACGAAACGGTTGCCGACGGCCCAGTTGCGCTGGAACGCCCCTCCCAGCGGCTCGACCGCGATGACATCCGCGCCGATGTCGCCAAGGAACTGCGCCGCGGCCGGTCCTGACAGAAAATGGTTGAAGCTGAGGACCGTAATGCCGTCCAACGCGCCCATGTCGTCACCCCTGTTGGTTCTGGTTTCCGACAGGTTAGGTCAGGGAGCGGGATCAGGGGAATATAGCCAGGTATGATATTGGAGGCCAAGAGAATTTGAAAATCAAATATTAATTGCCGGACTCTCCGGGCTCTTCTGCACGACTCGGCTGATGTTCGCGCTGCTCAAAGCCGCTTACCCGTAAAGCTAAGGGCTTCGTAGGATAGAAGGTCCTCAGTTGAGGTGTGCTCAAGCTGATCCGCGATGAATGTGGAAAGCCTTGGTCCAGCTAGAATATCAACCGACGAACCAAGGGTTGGAGGTGTTCGAACTAAGGCGACAATAGTGTCTGGATTATCTTCAAGCTTGCTGCCGAACAAGAATTTCCGCGCAGGCTTCGCGGTAGCCCCCCGTTTCCCACCCATGGTCAGCCCCGTTCAGGAAGCGCCTCTTGGGACCAATCCCAGATAGCGTGCGTCAGATGCTTCAGACGTGAAACCGACGGCGATATTCGGCCGGAGAAAGTCCCACGATGCGCAAGAAGACCTTCCGAAAGGCGCCCGGATCGTTGTAACCGACCTCCCACGCAATCTGATCGACGTTCTTCGTTCCGAATTGCAGCAACTCGCGCGCCGTTCTCATTCGCAAACGCTGGATGTAGTCGGTCGTCGTCAGACCCGTCGCCTTCTTGAAGCGGCGCAGGAAGGTTCTGCCCTCCAACCCGGATTCAGCGACGAGCCGGGACAACTCGACGTCCTTCGCGCCGCTCGTCTCCAGCCAATGCTGGACTTTCAACACGGCCGCATCGCCGTGCGACAGGTTGGGGGCAAATCCACTGTAGTAACGCTGTTCGCGATGCGGAGGATCGACAAGCAGGGTTCGGGCGGTCTGGATCATCGTGTCGGGACCAAGGATGCGGTCCACGATCTTTAACCCGACGTCGACCCACGACATAGCGCCGCCTCCGGTGATGAGATCGCCGTCCTCGATCACCATCCGGTCGAGATCCAGCCGGATCTTCGGGAAGCGTTCGTGCATCGCATGGTCGAAGGTCCAGTGCGTAGTGATCGTGCGCCCGTCCAGCAGGCCGGTTTCCCCCAAGACGAAAGCGCCAGTGCAGATTGATGCCAGCGTCACGCCATCTGCATGGCGGGCGCGCAACCACGGCGCTTCGGCCATCGCCACCTCGCGCGGGATCGGCTGGCCCAGGGTCGGCGGCACGATCAGCACTGCAGGCGCGGTCGTGGCCTCCGGCATGGTGTCATGCACGCGGCCTCCGTCCTTCCAGTGGCTGATGCGCAAGGTGCGGACAGAGTTTGGGTGCTGCTGTCCGACAACACGGTTGGCCGTAGCGAACAGATCCGTCAGGCCCAGCACAGCCGCCATCTGCGCCCCGGGATAAAGGACGATGCCGATTTCAGTGATGCGATCCGGCATGGCGATACTGAACCTATATTTGTCGATAGCGCCACTTATAGGCAGATGCGCTGGCAGATATCTAGCGTTTCAAAGATTGTATGGAGACTTCTCACCGTGAAGATCACGCAAGTCCGGAATGCCACGCTGCGCATCGACTTCGGAAAAACCCGCTTTCTGATCGATCCTTACCTGGCGGAAAAAGGCACCTACGAAGGGTTCGCGGCATCCGTCGATCCCGCGCAGCCCAATCCTCGGGCCAATGTCCGCAACCCCACTGCCGAGCTTTCGGTGCCGCTGGATCAGATCCTTGCCGTTGATGCTGTCATCGTCACCCATACCCATGCCGATCATTGGGATGAGGCCGCCATTCGGCTGGTCCCCAAACGTCTTCCGATTTTCGTGCAGAACGAAGCCGACGCTGCAACGATCCGCGCGCAGGGTTTCGAAGATGTCCGCGTTCTGGGCAATCGCGCGGTGTTCGAAGGTGTGACCCTGACCAAAACGCCCGGCCAGCATGGTTCGGACGACGCACATAAGCTCATGGGCGACGTGATGGGTGTCTTACTCCAACATCCTGATGAGAAACGCCTCTATGTCGCGGGGGACACGGTGTGGAACGATCATGTCGAAGGAAACCTTGCCGAACACGCGCCGCAGGTCGTCGTCGTGAACGCGGGTGATGCGCGCATCGTCGGCCTTGGCGCGATCATCATGGGCGTCGATGATGTGAAGAAGGTCTGCGAAGCCGCGCCGGATGCCACTGTCATTGCCAGCCACATGGAGGCGGTCAACCATGCCGAGCTTACCCGGGAGGCGCTTCGCACGGACTCTGAAAATCGCGGCTATGCGCGCAACCTGCTGATCCCGGCAGATGGCGAGACGATATCGCTCTGAACCTTGAAAGGAAGATAATCATGACCAAAACAGCAGTCATCGTCGTGGACCTGCAACAGGACTACCTGACCTCCGGCCGCTTTGCGCTGGAGGGTATCGACCAGGCAGTCGCCAATGCCCGCACTGTCATCGATGCTGCGCGCGACGCAGGTGTCGCGGTGTTCAACATCCGCCACGAGAATCCGGTCGGTGCACCCTTCTTCGAACCGGATACGGATGGCGCCCGGTTCATCCCCGAGGTGGCACCGAAAACGGGCGAGGCTGTGATAACCAAGAACTTCCCTAACTCCTTCCGCGAGACGGGGCTGAAGGCGGGGCTGGAAGAAAAGGGCGTCACCGATGTCGTCATCGTCGGTGCGATGAGTCACATGTGCATCGACGCGACGACCCGTGCCGCGGCCGACCATGGCTATCGTGTCACGGTCGTGGCGGACGCCTGCGCCACGCGGGACTCTGAGTTCGATGGACGTCTCGTGCCAGCGGCCGACGTGCACGCAGCCTTCATGTCGGCACTGGCCTTCGCCTATGCCGAAGTGAAGAAGACCGCCGAGGTCCACTTCGACTGATCAAATGAAGCGGGCGGCCCGGTCCAAAACCAAGCCGCCCGCTTCGGGCAAATCACTCATATCGGATACGAGGCATCCCGTGGAAACCTTGCCCACGCGCAATCTTGCTGTCCTGGTTGCCGCACAGTCCCTTGGCGGTGCCAGCGCGCCGATCGTTATCTCGCTGGGCGGGCTGGTCGGGCAGCAGCTGTCCAGCAATCCGGCGCTGGCCACGTTTCCGGTCAGCATGTTCAACCTCGGACTGGCCCTCGGCACGCTTCCGGCCGCTGCGATCATGCGGCGTTTTGGGCGGCGCAACGGCTATCTGCTTGGGGCGGCGATCGGAGTCGTCTCGGGGCTGATCGCCGCCGCTGGGATCTGGATCGGGGCGTTCGCAGTGTTCTGTTTCGGCACGTTCGCCGCTGGGCTATACGCATCTTATGTCCAAACCTACCGCTTCGCCGCAGCTGACGGATGTGAGCCCGCCAAGCGCGGCCGTGCGATTTCGTGGGTTATGGTCGGGGGACTTTGCGCCGCCGTAATTGGACCGCAGCTCGTGATCCTGACGCGCGATTCGGTGCCGGGCATCGCCTATGCAGGCAGTTTCCTTAGCCAGGCCGCGCTGGCGATGCTTGCCTTGCCGGTGCTTGCCATGCTTCATGCCCCGCGCGCTCCAACGGCTCACGCAGCCAAAGGCGGGCGCAGCGCAATGCAGCTTCTCTCGTCACCCGTGTTTCTTCTTGCCGTGATGGCCGGTGTCGTATCCTACGGGCTTATGGCGTTTGTGATGACCGCAGCGCCGATGGCAATGGTCGGGCATGGCCATTCGGTCGATCACGCGGCCCATGGCATCCAGTGGCATGTGCTTGCGATGTTCGCGCCAAGCATCGTCACAGGCAGATTGATCGCCCGTTTCGGCATGGAACGCGTCACCGCGTTCGGCCTTGTCATCATCGGTCTTTCCGGGGCCGTGGCACTTGCGGGGCTGGGCGTGACACATTTCTATGTCTCGCTGATCCTGCTGGGGCTTGGCTGGAACTTTGGGTTCATCGGCGCGACGGCGATGGTGGCCGATGCCCATACCGAAGCCGAGCGCGGCACAGCGCAGGGGTTGAACGATTTCATCGTGTTCGGCACCGTGGCCGTGGGTTCATTCTTTTCTGGGGCTCTGCTGCAGACAGCGGGCTGGGAGCAAATCAACCTGCTGATCTTCCCCGCAATTGCGCTTGCCCTTGCACCCCTGATCTGGCGGATGGCCCACGAAAAGGGTGTGTCGGCAATCTAGCCCCACGATGTCGAGGTTGCTCGGAAAATTGCTGCTCCGAGCGCTGAGAGTTCAAGCCGACTTCGCCCGATTGCGGAACTTACGCTTCTTCTTGTGCAGGATGCCTGGGTCTGAACGACTGCTGGATGTGCTTGACGGCACATATGCACCCGTTTATTTCCAACCGGTCGGAAATAAACGGGTGCATCCATGGCAAGACCCCGCAAACATGATCAGAACGAAATTCTTGATGCCGTGGAGCGGGTGGTGGCCCGCGACGGAATCCTGAACGTCGAGGCTGTCGCAAAAGAGGCGGGCGTATCCAAGGCCACCGTGCTTTATAAACACCCCAGTAAGCGCGATCTGATTGCGGCGTTGGTCTTGCGCACGATCAAGGCGGACAATGCCTTCAACCAGCAATGTGCCGAATACTTCGCGGCTGAACCCGATGCCCCACTGCGCGGGCGTATCGAGGCGGCGCGCCGTAGCCCTCCGGTTCAAGGCGGCAACCCTGCGGTGCTGAGCCTTGTCGCGGCTCTCATGCAGGACAGCGCCATGCGCGAAATCTTCCGCGACAATCAAAACAGTATCGGGCAAGAGCTTTTGGCGACTGCCAGCGTACCGCGTGCCGCCCGTATTGCGTGGCTTGCACTGGAGGGGCTGAAATTTCAGGAGCACATGGAACTGCATGATTGGACTGAGGCCGAGCGCACCGAAATTCTGCAAGACATCGAAGCTCTTGCCCTGACCGGCATTGTCAAACCCGGCGGCCAAGATGACTGATCGCACCATCTTCATTACCGGCGCCAACGGCTATGTCGGACGCAACCTCATCCGTCATTACATCTGCGCTGGCCGACCCGTCATTGGAATGGTCCGCAGCCAACCAGCAGCAGAGCGTGTTGCCGCCCTTGGCGCAAGACCCGTGATCGGCGACATGTTGACCAGCGACCTGACGCCTTTGATGCAAGGCGCAGATAACCTGATCCATGCGGCCGCAAATCTTGACCACGGTGCGGGTCGGGCTGCGCTTGCTGCGAACCGTGACGGCACGGCCCGCGTCATGACGGCGGCACAGCAAGCCGGGATCGGCGCAGTCGTCCATATCAGTACGGATTCCGTGCTTCAGGCTGGAATGCCGCTTCGGGACGTCGATGAAACGACGCCGTATCCGGCCCGTCCGGCAGGAGCCTATTCGTCCGGCAAGGCCGAGGCCGAGCGCATCGCATTGCAGGCCGCCCAAACGATGCGGGTGATGATCCTGCGCCCGCGCATGGTCTGGGGGCGCGATGACGGCACCGCGCTGCCAACGCTTGCGACGATGGTGCGAAATGGGCGCTTTGCCTGGATTTCGAACGGCAGTTATTTATCTTCGACGACGCATATCGCCAATCTCTGCCACGCGGTCGATCTGGCGCTGGAACGAGGCCAAACTGGCAGGATTTATCATATCACGGACGGCCCGGCCCGACCGTTCCGTGATATCGTTACTGACCTCATGGCAACCCAAGACCTGAGCGTGCCCGAGAAATCCGTCCCTCGGGGGATCTTGCGCCTGATCGCAAGGTTCGGTGACGTCCTCCACAGGTTCAGCGGGGGCCGCCTGCGCGGACCGCTAAGCTTCCAAGAATTTGCCACGAGCGCTTTGGAAATCTCGCTGAACACTGCCAGAGCGCAGCGTGAACTTGGGTTCGCGCCGGTCATATCGTGGGAAGCAGGGCTGGAAGAGTTGCGCCTGGGCAGTTGGAGCAGCCCCTGATTCCTGAAGGGTCTGAAGGTTCATGTGCAGACCTTTCCACCGCAGTGGAGAATAGCGATGTCGTCCGCATCGGTACCCTGACGGCGGAGTCTGCGCTGCGATGTTTTTCGAACGGATGTTCCGGGAACGCCGCCGCGCGGCATTGGCAGGATGCGACCGTCAGGTAGGGGCCGGGCCTTCCCATCTTCGGTCAGTGCCGCCGACCTCCTCCAAGCCTACCAATTGCTTGTTCTGCAGCATCTCCCTCAGAACCCATTGCGGACGGTCGTGCTTGGCGTCGGATTCATTCGTGGTGCAAGGGGTGAGTGTTCTCAAGCATCCGTTCCGGAATATCGCACCGAGGTTGCGGAACCACGGGAAGGCGTCCGCTCGCGATCGCCCGCTTCACGAACTGAACTGTCCTGAATGGCAGGGCCGGATCACCATAAGGCTGTGCCGGATCGTCGGCAAACCCACCACTCACCGACAGGACAACGTTCCTGTCGCGCGCAGGCAGTTGTTCCAGCATCCAGCGGCCGGGCCAGAACGTTTCCGCAGCCAGTCCTTCTGCCCGGATGATCGCATGCGAAGCCGTGAGCAGCGTCACATAGCGAAGGCGCGCCACGCCCCGGACGTTCCGAACGCCCGGCAACGCGAGCAGGGACTTTGCCGGTGCCAGCAGCGGTCCCTCTCCAAGATCGATAACGATGCGATGCTGGCGCGACAGCACTAAATCACGCGTCGGCAGGCCAGGTCCCAGCGCCCCGGCCGCGATCACGATCGGTCGCCTGGGATCGTCCCGACCAAGGAATTCGATCAGGCGCTGACCAATCCATCTTATCGCAGTTGCTCCGGTCGCGGTGCTGATCAGGTCCCCTACCCTCAGCGTTTCGACCGCGCGCTGACCGTCGGGAGTATCGACCAGCGTACCCTCGGCAAAGCAAGGAAACCTGGGCGAGACATCCGCGAAATCCAACCGTCCGTCGTTATCGCCAATGGCCGCATTGCCGATATCGCTTTCTGGAAAGGTGTATTCGATAAAGGTGGGCGGCCCGCTCTGAATGTTCGCGCTGCTGTTCAGGTCAAGGATGAAGCCATTGTAGGCATGCGTTACATCTGGAATATTAAGGCTGATCTCGAATCCGCCGGGAAAGAGAAATGTATACTCATCTCCCGACGCAAGATTATTGAAAACATCATGGCGCGGAACGGCCTGTTGAAGCAATACCGCGCCACTATCGTCAGTGATGGTGACAAATTGGCCGTTGGCGAAATGTTCCTCTCCGTCCGAGACCTGGGTGACGGTAACGGTGTAGATCTCGTCTGCACCGCCCACGGGGGCCACATCAAAAGCCGTTAGCTGAGTTTCTTGTCCGTTTCCGGACCACCTCACTGAGGTAAATCCCAGAAGTTGATCGCCTCGAATGGTCAGGGTTACAGTGGGCATCGGCGGTTCACCTAATCTCTAGGTTAACAACTGTAATTCCGGGCATGGTAGATCCCGTATATTGATTCCCACAAGAGGGAGCGGATTAAAGGTGGTGTATTATAAAACCGATACGGCGGGGTATTCCTCTACCTGTCGGAGAGATTCATATTTTAATTGAAATCCCAGATTGTTTGTTGGCCAGCAGCGACAAGGGAGGATCAATTTTGGGCACTGGCCTGCTTCCGCTGTGTTGTGGCCTCATTCGCAACTGCTTTACCGCGGGTCTGTCGCGGATCATGCCGCCGCAGGACTTGGATTGCGGATGCTGGCAGAAATGCACAGAAGGCCACGTGTGACTTCTCGCCAGAGGGTGTTGACCCAGGCGCGAAAACTACAGGATGTCGGCGCAGCGCGATCGTGAGTGGAGTTATTTGCATGGATGCGTTCGTATGAGCGACCCCAGCCTGCCCCCGCTTGACCAGGATGAGCAGATCCTGCTGACGGGCCGCGCCAGCTTCAGAGCTGGCGAGGTTCGCAGGATTTTTCTCGTCTTTACCGTGCTTTGGCCAGTGTTTTTTATTGTGATGACCGAGACCTTGAGGATTCGTGGAGGATACCTGCCGCCGTTGGCAACAGCGATAGTGACCGGCATCCTGTTGCTGTTCGCGTTTATGATCCTGACGCCTGCCGTCTGGCTAATGAATCGAGGGCGGATCTGGGCCGTCACAAACCAGCGTATTATCGACAATAAAGGTCTGGTCCTCGCGGTCTCGCGCATTGGCAGGATTGAGCGCAATGGCGTGATACGCAGCGACGGCATCCCTCCCTTTGCTCTGTCAGGCGCGGACCCCGCGAGATTGCGCGAAGTCCTGCAGCCCTTTCTGGCGAAAGGCCGAGAGCAATTCGCATCGGTCCTGCCATCGGGTATTCCTGACGGTCTGCCGCATCCTTCTGCGTCGCGCCACGCGTCCTTCTGGTCGTCAGAACTGCAACCTGGTGAAATCCTGCTGTGGGCAGGCCGCTCTGGTCGATTTTGGCCGATCCTTCGTGTCGCATTTTTGCTTACGATCGTGGCGGCCAGTCTTTTTGTGCCGTCCCAGACAATGGTGGCAATTGTTCTGCTGATCTTCTCGATTGCGGTATCGATTAGCATTGCACGCCCCCCGCGGTTTGCGATCACCGATCGCCGCGTCTTGGTCGCAGCGCTGCGCCTGCAGCGCATCTCGCGCATCGGAACCAGCGCAAGGCAACTGCCGATGTCGGGGGCCAGCTTCATCGTCGATTGGACGAGCGTGTCGATTTCCGAAGCCAGTCGCGGCGCGGCCACTCGATTTGTCGTAATGAAAGAATTGTCGCGCGCCGACGCAAAGGCCGTGGAGCGGGTATTGTTCGCACTCATCCCGCGTCACGCGGCACAGGCCTATCATCCACCACCGCTGCCAATATCTGCGGACGCCTTTTCAACGCAGAAGCAGATCGGTCGCCTCTGATCGAATAAGTTTTAATGTCCGCATAGGTACTGGCCTCAATCCGGTCTGCGGCAAGAAGGCGGATACGATCGGTAAGGTCGATGTTCAGAGCCCAAAGCTGCCAGTCGTCATGGTAGCTGCCGCTTAAAGCGCTGCCGCTGCGCGTGAACGCGTCACAGGCCATGGCCGAGGCAGGCCTTGCACGCCGCTGGCGGCAGTTGAGCTAAGTCGGGGCGCGACCGGGTATCGCAGGGACCAGGGACTGGCGCGTCAGCGCAGCGCCCCTTGCAGCCTTGCCGCGACCAGATCCCCCAGAAAAAGCGACGAGGTAAGGCCGGGGCTTTCGATGCCGAACAGGTTCACCAGCCCCGGCACGCCGTGGATCTCGGGCCCCTGCACCACAAAATCCTGCGCGGGTGCCCCCTGTGGGACGATCTTGGGGCGGATGCCGGTATAGCCGGGTGCCAGCGCGCCATCGACCAGGTCGGGCCAATAGCGGCGAATGGCGTGGTAGAACCCCTCCTCGCGCCCCGGATCAAAGCTGTAATCCGGGCTGTCGACCCAGCTGACATCGGGGCCGAATTTTGCCTGCCCGCCCAGATCCAGCGTCAGGTGCACGCCAAGGCCGCCGGGCACCGGCACGGGATAGATCAGCCGCGAAAACGGCGACCGTCCCCGCAAAAGGAAGTAATGACCCTTGGCGAAAAACGCGCGCGGCACATGCGCGGGATCCAAGCCCGCGAACGCGCCTGCCAGTTGGGGCGCGAAAAGTCCCGCGGCATTGACGACGGAACGCGCCCTCAGCGTCACCGGATCGACCCCCATGACATCCAGCTCGATCCCCGCCGCGTTGATCCGACCGGATCTGACCGGACTCTGAAAGGAAAAAAGCGCACCATGCGCCTCGGCATCGCCTTGCAGCGCCAGCATCAACCCGTGACTGTCGATTATTCCCGTCTCTGGCGAAAGCAGCCCCGCGACGCAATCCAGCGCAGGCTCCATCACCCGCAAGTCACGTGCCGCAAGCAAGCGGATGTTCTCGACGCCATTTGCTTCGGCCCGGGCATGGATGGCGGCAAGTTGCTCCGCCTCTGCCGCATCCGTGGCCACGATGATCTTGCCGCAGCGCCGGACATCGACCCCCTGGTCTTCGCAATAATCGTAAAGGCTGCGCCGACCGGCGACACATGCCCGAGCCATCAGGCTGTCACGGGGATAGTAGATGCCCGCGTGGATGACTTCGCTGTTGCGTGAGGAGGTTCCGGTTCCGATGGTTTCCGCTGTCTCCAGCACAAGCACCTCGCGGCCGGCCATGGCAAGCGCGCGGGCCGCGGCCAGTCCGACGACACCTGCACCGATCACCACGCAATCGACATCTTCCATGATTGCCCCTGAAGCATCGCCCACGTTCATGAACCAGTCAGAATCCGTATTTTTCCGGCGACCACAACTCCCCGTCCTGATCGCGCTTGGGCTGTGTGTCATGGTCTCGCCTCGCGCACATTAGACGCTCCGCCCCTGCCCCCGCCTCGCGCACCGACAGGCCGAAGGCTTGGTGGCTTTTTGCCACTCGGCCGAGGATGCCTCTATCCACATTTCCTGGGGATAAATCAGTGTATAGACCTATCCGAACGCCTGCATTGCAGCGCCCTCACGGGCCTGCCTAAATATCGGGCATATCGCGCGGTGACGGCCCGGTGCTCAGGAACATCCCACCCGCATCAAGGCGGTGCCATTGAACGCGGTGGGCTGCAAAAGCGGTTGCAGCGGCGCAAAAAAGTCTCAAACTAGGCCAGTTCTCAGGGCGGGGCGGAAATCCCCACCGGCGGTAAGCAGGACGTTCTGCAAGCCCGCGAGCGCCTTCCGGTTCCGGAAGGGTCAGCAGATCAGGTGCGATTCCTGGGCCGACGGTCATAGTCCGGATGAAAGAGAACATGTTCGCAGCCCCTTTCCGGGGCTGGGAGTGTGTGATCGCCTTGGGTGACGTGTCAGGCAGACCAAGGAGTGACCACATGACACAGACCCCCAGCGCTTGGGCGCCCAGCAGCCCGGTTCTCAATCCCGCAATCCGTTTCGCCTTCATCAAGGCCAACTGGCATTCCGATGTCGTTGATCAGGCCTTGAAAGGCTTTCTGGAGATCATCCCCGAAGCACATGTCGATGTCTTTGACGTCCCCGGCGCGTTCGAGATGCCCCTTGTCGCCAAGAAGCTGGCTGGCTCGGGTCGTTATGCCGCGGTGGCGGCGGCGGCGCTGGTCGTGGACGGCGGCATCTATCGTCACGACTTCGTGGCGCAGGCCGTGGTCAGCGGCCTGATGCAGGCCGGGATGGAGACCGGGGTGCCGGTCCTGTCGGCGTCCCTGACCCCTCATCACTATCAGGAAGGCGGGGACCATCACCGTCGCATCTTCGCCGAACATTTCGTCGGCAAGGGCCGCGAGGCAGGCGAGGCCGCCCTGAGCATCTGGCAACTGCATTCGGAACTGGCCTGATATCTCACACTGTGGACGGCCCGGCCGTCCACAGATGCCGCCCTTTTCGTGACGGGCGCTGACGGCCGCCGGGTTTGGTCCCGGCTGTTTTGCAAGCGCGTCCGGGGCGTGCAGGTGTACACTGGCAGCGGATCAAGATCGTGGAGGTGGCTCATGCCCCGGTTCCTTGCTGTCTACACCATGAAACCCGAAGACTTTGCCCGTTTTCGAAGCCTGCCCAAGTCCGAGCAGGATGCCATCGATGCGGTGGGCGTCAAGGAATGGGCCGCCTGGGAAGAAAGGAACGCCGCGGCCATCCTCGACCGTGGCGGCATGGTGGGCAAGACCACGCGCATCACCAAAGACGGGGTCACCGATGCGGCGAACCCGTTCTGCGGCTATCTTGTGATCGAGGCCGAGACCGCCAAGGCCGCGGCGCTGCTGTTCCGGGACCACCCCCATATCACCGTCTTTCCCGGCGACGGCGTGGACATCATGCCCTTCGTGACCTGACCCTTGTGCGGGGCGGCATCCCATGACCGCGCCGGGTCCGATTTCGGAAGACCGACATCAGCCGGGACAAGGTCAGGAGTTTTCCCGACCCGTTCCCCAGACGCCGGCCAGTGCTTGCGCGAGGTCAGGGGCGTCGTCCAATGCGCCGAAGGCGGGGACCAGATGCCTTGCGCGCGTGATCCCGGCCAGCCAGATCTGGTCACGGGCGCGGGGATGCACGTTCCAGTTCCGCCGGGTGGCGCGGCCATCGGCGATCAGCCCCGCCGCTGCGCTGCCGGGGGCGACATGGCCGGTCAGGACGAAGCGCCATCCGCGTGCATCGGCAATCAGGCATGACATCAGATCGCCCGGCCGTTCGGTATCGGCGACGATGATGACATCGCCGTCGCGCGCCTCGGATGGGGTGGCGATCACGCGCAGGGCGGGCAATGCGCCCTGCATTTCGGCGCGGATCTGCGGACAGACCACGGGCGACAGCCCAAGGGCGGACAGGTGTCGCGCCATATCCGCGCCGCGTCCAAGGATCGGCACGGGCAGCACCGTGCCGGGCGTGATGCTGTCCGCCAGGGCCTGCACCTGATCGGCCAAGGGCTGATCCCTGTCTCCATAGGAAAGATCGGTGATGACCAGATCCGCCGGTGGAGGGGGATCAAGGGGCAGGATCTCGGATTCCCGGCTCCAGTCCCCCATGTAAAGCGCCCCACCCTCTTGCGGCAGATGCAGCCACAAGCCGCCCAGGGCATGCCCGTCGCGTCCGACCGTGACAGGCAGGTCAAGCAGTCGCGCCGGGCCCCGAGCCGGCAAGTCGTGGCAGGCTTGGGGCGGCAGATGCAGGCCCAGCAGCGGCAGGGCGTCAAACGTCGCGCGGCTCGCAAAGACCGGCGGGCGACCCAGACCTGGCCAAAGGTCGATGGCCCCGACATGATCGATATGCGCGTGCGACAGAAAGATCGCGTCGATCGGGCCGATACCCTCCAGGTCCGGGCGCTGGCCGGGCCGCGGCCCCTCGCCCAGATCCAGCAACAGCCTCCGCCCCGCGATCTCAAGCAGGAAGGCGGCGGGGGCTTTCCCGCCAAGGCCACTGAATGCCGTCAGAATTGCCATGGCAGAACGCCCTTCGGCAGAAAACGGGACAGGATGGTCGATAGCAGCATCAGCACCAGCACGCCAAGGATCATCAGGCAGCCGACAGCGGCAGCAAGGGTCGAGGCCCCGCCTTCCTCAAGGAAGATGATCATTGGCCCTATGGTGCGCGTCCCCGAGGAGATCAGCAGGATCGAGGTCTGGATCTCGTTGATCGCGGTCATGAAGACGATCACGGCGGCGGCGATTGCGGTGGGCGCGATCAGCGGCCAGATCACATCGCGCATCCGGCGCAGGAAACCCGCACCCGCGACGCGCGCAGCCTCTTCCAGCGCGCGGTCGATCTGGGCGTAGCCGGACAGAACCGGGCGCAGGGCCAGTGCGAAAAACCCTGCGACATAGGCCGCCAGGATGATCCAGGGCGTGCCATAGATCGACAGGCCGATCCCCGGCAAGGGGCGCAGGAACAGCAGGATCATGGCGACGCCAAGCGTGATGCCCGGCAGCGCATAGGCGGCTTCGGACCCGAAATGCAAAAGCCGCACCAATGGCCCGCGCCGCCATGTCAGGAAATAGCCAAGGAAGACCGAGGCCAGCATCAGGAAACCCACCGTCGCCAGCGTCAGCCACAACGAGGTGACGAAGGCGTCCCGCAGCGAGACCTGCTGGAACAGCGCCGAGACATAGTTTTTCCAGGTGATGGTCTCTGCCGTCAGCGGCAAGCCGTAGGCAGTGACCAGCGAGGTCTGCAGCAGCGCCGAAAACGGCAGCAGCAGCGACAGGATCAGATAGGCCCACAGCATCGCGGCGACCGGAATTCCGGCCCGACCCAGGGGCAGCATCAAGGGGCGACTGCCCAGATCGACGCGGGTATCGTTGCGCTCGCCCATGCGGGCGGTCAGCAGGACGCCCGCCACGGTCAATGCGGTCAGGACCAGCGACAGCGCCGCCATGTTCGGCAGGGCGCTTGGGCCCAGCCCGTTGATCTGCTGATAGATCTGGGTGATCAGCGTCGGCACGCGGGCCGGAATGCCCAGCATGGCCTGAATGCCGAAATTCCCGATGGCCGAGACAAAGGCAAGGCTGGCCGCAGCCACCATGCCGCCGCGTGCCAAGGGCAGGATGACCGTCAGCAGCACCCGGACCGGACCGGCCCCGGCGGCCCGCGCCGCCTCGGCCAGATCCTGCGGGATGCGGCGCAGGCTGGCCTGCAGCGCCAGATAGACCAGCGGCGCGTTATAGATGCCCAGCAGCAGGATGATCCCGGCCCGCGAGTACAAGGGATGCCGCGTGCCCGCCTCCATCGACAGGCCAAGAAGGCCCAGGACCGGGCTCGTGGGCGAAAAGGCCTGGATCCAGGCCATGGCCGTCACCTGCGGAGGGATCATCAGGGGCAGCACAAAGGCAAAGACCAGCGCCGATTTTCCCTTCAGGTCGGTCTGCACCATGATGACCGCGAAAATCGCGCCGACCAGCAGGGATACCAGCGTCGAGGCCAGCGATATCTGGATGGTGTTCCAGATCGCGGCCCCGGTCTGCGGCCGCGAGAACAGCTTTGCCAGCCGCTCGGCCGCGAACACCCCGTCGTCAAGCAGGGCGGCCTGAGCCAGCCGCAGCATCGGCGCGACCGAAACCGATAGGATCAGCACCGCCAGCAGCGCCAGCGCGACCCCTTCCGAGGTCAGGCGGAAAAGGGGCGCGCGCGGCGCCCCCTTGCGGTGCCAGATGGCGGTCATTCCGGATCAGCCGCCGAAGATTTCGGTGAACCTTGCGCGGGCCTCGCTGTCCTCGGCGACGGCGCGATCGGCATCCAGCGGCAGCAGCTTGATTTCGGCCAGCGCGGGCATCCCCTCGGGCGAGGCAACCCGCGGATCGATCGGCATGTAACCCTGTTCGGCGGCCAGTTTCTGGCCGTCCTCGGACAGGACGAAGCTGACGAAGGTCTGTGCCGCCTCGACCTGATTGGTGCCGGCGATGATCGCCACCGGCTCGGTGAAGAAGGTGGCGCCTTCGGTCGGATAGACGAACTCCACCGGCGAGCCTGCCTTCTTGGCGCGCAGCACATCGGCGTCGATGTTGACGCCATATTTCATCTGCCCCCCGGCCACCGCCTTCAGCACCGGGCCGTTGCCGCCCTCGGGGACCACGCCAAGCGCGTTCAGGCGCTCGTAATAGCCCCAGCCCTGGCTGGCATCCTGCAGCAGGGAATGCATGTGAACCAGCGCCGCGCCGGAATAAAGCGGGCTTGGGGCCACGATCTGACCGGCATTGGCATCCTGGAACAGGTCGCCCCAGCCGGTGACAGGGGCGGCGATCTGGGTGTTGTAGACGATCCCGGTGGACGAGATCTTGGTGCCGAAGAAGGTCTTGTCGGCGTCGTACATCAGCGGGTCGATGTCCTTGACCGGGGCGTCGGGCCAGGGCAGCAGCAGGCCCTGTTGCTTCAGCGTGCCCAGGTTGATGCTGTCAGCGACCAGCAGCACATCGGCCTTGATGCCGCCGGCCTGCTGCTCGGCGGTCAGGATGTTCATCAGCTGCGACGTGCCGTTGCGCATCCATTCCACGGTGATGTCGGGATGCTTGGCCATGAAGGCGTCGACGGTCTGCTGCGCGATCTCGGGCGATTGCGAGGTGTAAAGCGTCAGCGTGGTCTGCGCCGAGACCGCGGTCGCGGAAAGCATCAAGGCAAGGGCAGTGACAGTCAGGCGCATTGGAATTGCTCCGTAAGATGCGATGAGAACGAAGGGCCCGGCACCGTGCCGGGGGCATGGTTGCCGGAATGCGGAATGGTCCAGAGGTCGCGGAACACCAGATTAAGGATCGCGCCCGGCTCGGGGGCGGCGTCCGTATCGGGCAGCATCATCGGCAGGCGCAGGCCGGGATCCGCCTCGGGGCGCAGGTCATAGGACCAGCCGCCACCGCGATAGGTCCGGGCAGTGACACGGGCGGGGATGCCGGCCTCGCCCGGACGGGCGGGCAGGATATCGACCGGATGGGTCGAGGCCACCGCGAGCGGCCGGGCGATCTCTCCGGCATGGCAGCGCAGCCGGACGCGCGCGCCCAGCAGGTCCGCCGTCGCAAGGCCGTTCCCCATCGGGCGCAAGCCCTCGACCGGCAGCACCAGCCCGTCCCCGATGAACCCCGCGACCGTGGCGTCGGCAGGTTCGCGGTAAAGTTGCCGGGGGCTGGCGCATTGCAGCAGGCGGCCTTTGTCCATCACGGCGATGCGGTCGGCAAGCGCCATCGCCTCGGACTGGTCATGGGTGACATAGACCAGCGTCGCGCCGCTTTCCCGGTGAAAGCGGCGAAACTCCTCCTCCATGGCGGCGCGCAGATGTACGTCCAGATTTGCCAGCGGCTCGTCCAGCAGCACCAGATTGGATCCTGCGGCCAGACAGCGCGCCAACGCGACCCGCTGGCGCTGCCCGCCCGACAGGTCCGCCGGGCGACGCTCGGCAAAAGGCGTCAGATTGACGGTGTCGAGCGCGCGCGCCACGCGGGCCTCGCGCTCAAGCCGCGGCAGGCGCGCCACCTTCAGCGCATAGCCGACATTCCCTGCCACGGACATATGCGGCCACAGCGCGTAATTCTGGAACACGATGCCGATCCCGCGCCCTTCGGGCGGCACCATGACCTTGCCGCCAGCGACCTGCCGGTCGCCAAGGCTGATGCTGCCTTCATCGGGGCGGTCAAATCCCGCAACCAACCGCAGAAGCGTGGTCTTGCCGCAGCCCGAAGGGCCAAGCACCGCCACGAACTCGCCCGCCGCGATGTCAAGGTCGATGCCGGACAGAACCCTGGTCTCGCCATAGCTCCTGCCGATGTTCGACAGCCGCAAACCCGTCATGCCGCGCTGCCCCTTTCCTGCCATTGCGGCGCGACAGATGCAGGCGCGCCATGACAGCAGGGTGGCCGTTCTGTAAATTCTTGATGAACCTTGCGTTTCGGATGCCGCGCCACATGGAAGAAGGGCGGCCCCTGCAAGGGCCGCCCGAGTGAAACCGGATGGCGATTTTTGCCACCGGCAGGATGCAGGGGGTGGTCGGCACCCCCTGCCCCGATTGCTCACCAGTTGAAATCGTCGCCGCCAAGCTGGTTCAGACGGGTATCCTCGATGACCAGATGGTCGGTCCCGGCCCGGATCACGACGTCGTTTCCGACCTGACTGGCCGCGGCACGCACGTCCGTCCAGCTGTCGAAACGCGCATAGGCCGAAAGGTCGATCGTGTCCTCGTCCCGCTCGAAATCGGTGACACGGTCGCGTCCGCCGTTCCAGACGAACACATCCGCACCCTCGCCCCCCGTCATGGTGTCGTTCCCGGCGCCGCCATTCAGGGTGTCATTGCCCTCATGCGCGACGATGCGGTCGGCCCCCGCCTCGCCAAACATGCGGTCGTCGCCTTCGCCGCCATAGATGATGTCATTGCCTGCTCCTGCGCGGACGGTGTCGTTGCCCTCGCCCGCGCTGATCGTATCGCGGCCCGAACCGCTGACCGACAGGTCGTTGCCCGAGCCAAGCGTGATCGAGTTGTTGCCGCCACCGGCGCGGACGATGTCATTGCCTTCGCCGGCATTGATCACGTCATTGCCGCTCAGCGCGTCGATCACGTCATTCCCCGAGCCGCCATTGACGCGGTTATGGCCCTCGCCCGCATTGATGCGGTCATTGCCCTCGCCGCCGTCGATGGTGTCATTGCCGCCATGTCCCAGGATCGTGTCATCGCCGGACATGCCAAGGATCCTGTCCGCAAGGTTGGTGCCGTTCAGGCGGTTGTCGTCGTCATTGCCACGGATATTGGCCATGGTTGCTCTCCGTCAGTCTGGAATGGACCGGCATGAACGGCGGCCTTTTGACCGCGCTCCGCATCCCGGCTGCCGGTTCGGCCGGTGCGGAATTCAGACGCCCTCAGACGCGCTGGCGATCCGCCAGTCGCTGGCCGGGACGCCGCATGACCGAGGCAGGGCCGATCCCGCGTTCACCGGCCGGGCGCACATCCCTGAGCGGCAGTGTTTCCCCGAGGCCCGTGGGCGCAGTCAGAACGGTCGGTGTCATCTCATCCCCTTTCGGTCGTCTGCAGGGGATACGCGCGGGAGGTGGCAACTATTCCCGGCCGGTGCGAAAAAAAAGAAAAAGGCGGCCACAGCCGCCATATGAACTTGAGAAAATTGGATATTTTATCGGATGTTCAGCGCGCCCAATTGCCGGGGCTGGGGTCAAATCCAACCGTGGGGGCCGACGCCGCGGCACCCACGCGCCTATTCCCGCAGGGCGGCGGCCTCCTCCTCGGGGGTCAGGGGGGCTGTGGCGCCAATCGCCGCGATGGCGTCGTCCATGCTGCCTTGACCCGAGGCCGGGCGATAGTCCCGCCCCGCTGTCTCGGGGACCGCCGCATGGCGCAGAGTCCAGCCCGCGGCCTCGCGGCAGGCCAGAACCGCGCGCTGCGCAGTCTCGTATTCGCGGCAAAGCGTCCCATCCAAGCCCCGGAACGAAGCGATCATCGCCAGTTCGCCGCCATCATCCGAAGCCTGCACCTGCCCCGAGGGCAAGGCGTCCAGCGCCGCCAGCTCAGCCGGGCTGAAATCACGCGGGGCGGGCGCGTCCGCCCATTCCCACCACCCCAGCCCGATCGCAACAATGGCGGCGGAAGCGGCAGCCGCCAGCCAGGGCCTGCGATTCAGGTTTGCCGGTCGCCGCGGCGCACGGGCGGGCGCGGTCAGCGGCGTGCCCCCGGACGGCAGGACCGGGCGTGGGCCAGCGGCATGGCTGGCGGTCGGGGAAGGCACGATCCGCGTCGGGGCGGCGGTGGCGGATCTGCGGATCATCGCGGCCAACGGGTCTTCGCCCTTCGGGTCCGCACGCAGCCCGGACAGCAGACGCCGGGTTTCCTGAAATCGGTGCAGCCGGGATTGCAGTTCGGGATCGGCGGCAATGGCGCGGCGCAGCTCTTCGGCCCGTGCCGGGTCAAGCTCGCCATCGGCCAGCGCCATCAAGGTTTCGTCGTCGATCTGCATGGGCCCGTCCTTTCCGCCATCCCCGGCCGTATACGTCCCGCCGCTCATGTTATTCCCAGACGTTCGGAAAGCGCCAGCCGCGCGCGTGACAGCCGGCTCATTACCGTGCCGATCGGGATGTCCAGAATGCGCGCGGTTTCGGCATAGGTCATCTCCTCCACGCAGACGAGATGCAGGATCTCGCGTTGTTCGGGGTGCAGCTCGGCCATCGCCGTCTCGACATTGCGCAGCATCAACCGGGCCTCCAGCGCGGGAGTCGGGTCGATGGGCAGGGCCTCGGGCATGTCATGGACGTCCAGTTGCACGCCCGCGCTGCGTTGCCGCCGGGTCTGGTCGATGAAGCCGTTGCGCATGATGCGGAACAGCCACGGCTCCAACCGCTGGGCCGGGTCATGGCTGCCGGCATTGGCGATGGCGCGCTCGACCGTTTGCTGAACCAGATCGTCGGCCTGATCGGCGCGACGCGTCAGGGACAGCGCATAGCGCCGCAGGTTGGGCAAAAGCGCGATAAGCGCCTCGGCAAAAGCCGCGTCCATTCCACCTCCCTGCGTCAAAAAAAAGACGAAGCCGGGGAATAATAGAGGGTGCAGAACGTAGAATGTCCAGAAACCCCCGGTCGGAGGACCTGATGCCGCGCCACCCCTTGCTGTTGCTGGCCCTTGCGCTGGCCGTGATCCTGGCCGACCTGAATCCGCAACAGCCGGGCCGGGGCCCTGCCGCCGCATGGGCCGATGACGATGATGACGACCGGGGGGACGATGACGACGATGACGACGACGCACCCCTGCGCCGCCGCCCCGCGCCGCAACCCGTCGTCCGCGTGGCCCCCCTGCCCCAGCTGGCCCCGAACGAGGTGATCGCACGCGGCCTGTCATCCGCCGATCTGCGGGTTCTGCAGGATGCGGGATTCCGAGTGCTGCGCAGGGTGGCGCTTGCCGACGGCGCATCGCTGCACCGGCTGCGCAAGCCTGACCGCATGTCGATGCAGGAAGCGCGCGCAACGGTGCGTGACATGGGCTCGGCCAATGCGGCGGATTTCAACCATTTCTACCGGCCGGGCAATGCCGCGCCCGCCTGTTCCGGCGCGGACTGCCCGGCCCGTCAGATGATCGCATGGCCCGCGGACACCTCCGGATGCGGCGGCCCGGTGCGGATCGGCATGGTCGATACCGGGCTGAATGCCGATCATGCGGTCCTGAAGGATGCCCGGATTGCCGTGCACCGCATCGATCGGGGCAAGGGCGCGCGCTCGGATGCGCTGCATGGCACCGCAGTCGCGGCACTGCTGGTCGGGCGGGCGGACAGCCGTTCCCCCGGCCTTGTGCCGCAGGCCGAACTGGTCGCCGTCGATGCCTTTCACAAGCAGCGCGAGGATGAGCGCGCCGATGCTTTTGCCTTGGTCGAGGCGCTGGACTATCTGAGCGCGCAGCAGGTCGACATCGTCAACCTGTCGCTGGCCGGCCCCCCGAACGAGGCCCTGCGCGCCCAGATCCAGCAGATGGCCCGGCAGGACATCGTGCTGGTCGCGGCGGCAGGCAATGGGGGACCGGCGGCGAAACCGGCCTTTCCCGCCGCCTATGAACAGGTCATCGCGGTTACTGCGGTCGATCGGCGCGAACAGGTCTATCGCCGCGCCAATCGGGGCAAACATATCGATCTGGCAGCGCCGGGTGTGAATGTGTGGACCGCGGCCTCGATCAGCGGCGCGCGGACCAAGACCGGGACGTCATTCGCAGCACCCTTCGTCACCGCCGCCGCCGCTTTGCTGCTGCAAGCCGAGCCGCAGTTGACCGCGTCCCAGGTCCGCGCGCGCCTGCAGCTGGGCGCCCGCGATTTGGGCAAGGCCGGGCTGGATGAGGTCTTTGGTCACGGGCTGGTTCGTCCCATTCCGGCCTGCACGACCCCTGCCGGTGGGCCGTCACGGCACGGGCAGGCAGCCTCGGCCATGCCAGCGGACGGATCGGGGATGAGGTGATCCCGATTGGGGTCACGCGCCGGTTCGTGTGTTCCTGAGATGACCAGACAGCAGATTGATCGCTGCGCCAGAAGTCTTCAGACTGCTGATGATCGTTGATGTCCATCAGGAGGGTTCGGATGCCCCGCATCCTGGCTGCGCCCCATTGCAGGGAAGCCGTCCTGCCTGCAAAAGCGAACGATATTCCCCGTCCGCCGCCAGAGTGCGGCCCCAACCCCCCGGCCGACTGATACCATGAGCTTCTTCGACGATCCCTGGACCGATCCGACCGATCGAGATGCCTTCAGCCTGAACTTTGTTCCGCCGTCCACGGTCGCGGCGGTTGCGGCCGAAGGGCTTGCCCTTCGTGCGCGCTTTGGGCGGGGGGGAACGGCGGTCGGGATCGCCCGCGCCGAGGGGCTTGCAGGACGCTCGCCTCTGCAAGCGGCCGAGATGCGCGTGATCGCGGGCTGGTTCGCCCGACATTCCAAGGTCCGCCGCGCGACCGGATGGGCCGACCCGGAAAAGCCATCGGCCGGCTGGATCGCGTGGCAGTTGTGGGGCGGAGACGCTGGGCGCGCCTGGGTCGAGGCCGAGCGGGGTCGGTGGCTGCCGTTATGCACCGGATGACCATGGCGCAATGACGGGTCCTGTCCCTAACCCGCGGGCAAAATCCGGGCGAACAGGTCGTCTTGCGGGTGGTAGCCGATCGATTCCGCCCCGCGCGCCAGCGACCAATCCATTCCCTCGTTTGCCGATACGCCGTTCACGACAATGCTCGCCTGTGGCCAGCGGTCTGCTCCCGCTGATATGGCAGCCAGTATCAACTGCCGAAAATCCGCGTTCGACAGCCACATCCCGCGAAACCAGCGCTGGTTTCGCGCATCGTCGGGACCGGCATGGGCCTGCGCGGTCGTGCCGCTGCCATGCGAGCCGGTGGCGGTAATGTGGTTCGGATCGTTCTCGCCCGGCAATATCCACCCGATCCGCAGCGAGATCGTGGACATGCGCCCGTCCGACCCTGCCGCAAGACTGGCAAGGAAGCGCTCTCCCATCAGCTTCGAGGTGGCATAGATCGTTGAATCGACAAGTCTCTGCCCGTCATGCCAGTGGGTTCCGGGTGCCGGAGGAAGGTCGTCGCGCAGACCTCCGGGGGTAAGCGCCGCTGCCAGATCGCCGTCCTTGTAGCCACCCATGACATGATTGGACGAACCGAAGATCACGCGCGAGACGCCGTTGGCCGCAGCGCAAAGCCCCAGATTGACGGTGATGTCGAATGACGCGGTGGCGTCCTGCCAGCTCGCATCGGGATACGGATTGACGGCAGCGAAATGCAGGACGCAATCGACGCCCTGCATGTGCTGCCGCCACGACCCATCGGCACGGGTCAGGTCGGCAAGGACGGCCTGAAGCCGGGGGTGGGCGGGAAGATCCGGGGGCAGTTCCGGCCAGTAAAAGCCGATGACCCGGCTGCACCATTCAGTGGCAAGCAGCGCCTCGATCGCCTTGGCGCCAAGATTGCCGCCAGCGCCGCTGACCAGCACAACCCGTTCCTGTTCGTTCCGCATTCCAACCCCCTTCCCGACCCGGCCGGTCAGTCGCGATAGACCACTTCCTGGATGCCACGGATATAGCCGATGGCATAAAGGCGACCAAAGGCCGAATAGCCCGCGTCGTCATTGCTGTCGCCTTCGACAGTGGGAACATGGTCCGGGCGCAAGACGCCATCGAAACCGATATCGCGATAGGCCTGCATGCAGGCGACCATGTCGGTCTTGCCCGCGTCATGCCACGTCTCGTGGAACTTGGTCGGCACGCCCTCGACATCGCGGAAATGGACGAAGCTGATCTTGTCGCCGAATTTGCGGATCGTCGCGGGCAGGTCGTCCGTCATCAGGGTGAAGTTGCCCTGACACATGGTGATGGTGTTCCGCTCGGACGGGATCATCGCCAGCAGACGTTCGAAATTCGGAACCGTCCGCATGATCCGGCCCACGCCACGGATCGGCGAGGTCGGCGGGTCATCGGGATGCATCGACAAGGTCACACCGGCCTTTTCCGCCACCGGCATCACCCGGCGCAGGAAATACTCCAGGCTTTCCCACAGCGCCTCTTCGCTGATCGGCGGCTGATCGGTCAGGTCCTCGGGCACCTGCGCCAGATCAAAGGCGGTGACGACCGAGCCGCCGCGGCTGGGTTTGGCGAAATCGGTGCGCAGCCAGTTGAAATCCGCCATCCACTCGTAGCACCAGACCGGGATGCCCAGCTTGCCCATGTTGACGAGCAGCTTGCAGACCTCGTCGATCTCTTCATCCCGGCCGGGCAGGCCACGCTTGGCCTTGTTCAGCGGCGGGCGGGATTCGATGACGCGCAGGTCGAAGCCGGCCTCGTTGTAGCGTTCCTTGACGCGGGTCAGCGGCCCGAGGTCGCAGGAGGTCTCGCCCGCATGGATCAGGTCTTCGGGGGGCAGGCCGCCCACGGCAAGGTTGACGCCTGCCTGCTGCGCGAGGCGCCAGATTTTGTTCGGCGTCGGCGCAATGAATTCGGCGATCTGGATCATGATGTCTCCGTAGGAATGGATGTCAGGCGGCCCGAATGGCCTTGCTCTGAGCATCGAAGAAATGTGCGCGCGCAGGATCGTAGGCCAAATGGATCACGGATCCCTTGCGCACCGATGTCTCGTTGTCGATCTTGGCGACCAGCACGGTGCCTTTGCCGATCTCGACATGGACGATGGCCTGTTCGCCCAGACGCTCGACATTGGTGACGGTGCCGGTGAAAGCGGCCTCGGATTGCGCAACCTCGCGCAGGTGTTCGGGGCGGATGCCAAGTTGCAGCCCCTTCCCCGAATTGCGCGCATGATCCGGCAAGCCGATTTCCCCGCCGCCGGGAAACCGGATGCGATCCCCCGAGCTTTCGACAGGGATCACGTTCATTGCAGGCGAGCCGATGAATTGCGCGACGAAGACATTGGCCGGACGGTGGTAAAGCTCCATCGGGCTGCCCACCTGTTCGATCTGTCCGGCATTCAGCACGACGATGCGATCTGCCAGGGTCATCGCCTCGGTCTGGTCATGCGTCACATAGATCATCGTCGTGCCGGGCATCGCGTCCTTGAGGTTCGCGATCTCGATCCGTGTCGCGACCCGCAAGGCGGCGTCTAGGTTCGACAGCGGCTCGTCGAACAGGAAGACGTCGGGATCGCGGGTGATGGCGCGGCCAATGGCGACGCGCTGGCGTTGACCGCCGGAAAGCTGCTTGGGCAGCCGGTCCAGATAATCGGTCAATTGCAGCATGGCTGCCGCCTTGTTGACCTTGGCGTCACGCTCGGCCTTGGGGATCTTTGCGAGCTTCAGGCCGAATGCCATGTTATCGCGGACCGTCATATGCGGGTAAAGCGCATAGGACTGGAACACCATGGCGATCCCACGCGCATCGGGGGGAACCTCGTTCGCCCGCATGCCGCCGATATCCAGCGTGCCGTCCGAGATTTCCTCAAGCCCCGCAATCAGCCGCAGAAGCGTGGATTTGCCGCAACCCGATGGGCCGACAAAAACGATGAACTCACCGCTTTTGATGTCGAGATCGATCCCCTTGATGACCTGATGGCCCCCGAAGGTCTTGCGGATCTGGCTCAGACGGACATCTGCCATGACATGCCCCCCGTTCAGCCGTGGCTTGCCTGCGCGGCGCGCCAGGCTTCGTATTCGCCGCGTGCGTCGTCGCGAAGGGGGTAGTATTTGCGCAGGTCCGCACCTTCCAGCAGCTTCATGCGGGTGAATTCTTCCCATTCGACGTGATGGGTCGCGCGCTCCAGCAATTCCTGCGCCATGGCGGCTGGGACCACGACCGCGCCATCGTCATCGGCGATGATGATGTCGCCGGGATAGACCAGCGCCTCGCCACAGGCGATCGGGACGTTCACCGCAAAGGGAATGATGTTGGTCTGCGTGTGATAATTCGGCGTGACGCCCTTGATCCAGTAGCCAAGGTCAAGGTCAAGGCATTGGGTCGAGTCCCGGATGCAGCCGTCGATGATCACGCCCTTGCCGCCCTTGCCCGCGAAATAGCTGAGCATCATCGAGCCGAAGATCCCGCTTGTCATGTCGCCGCGCGCATCGACGACGATTATGTCGCCCTCTTGCGTGTGGTAAAGCGCATGGCGGTGCAGCTGCGCCTCAGGGTCGTCATACTCGTTGGCGCCGTAAATATCCTCGCGCTTGGGCATGAATTGCAGCGTCAGGGCCGGGCCGGCGATCGAACGCCCGCGCGTATAGGGCACCGGCCCGCGAAGGAAGGTGTCGCGAAGTCCCATCTGGTTCAACTCGCCGGCGGCGGTCGCGCTGCCCACCTTGGCAAGCGCCTCGCACAGGGCACGAGGGGGGCGATTGATGTCAGGGGTATGGGTCACTGTCTTAATCCTGAGAGGGGTTTTCGGGGTATCGCCTGCGGCGGTTCCCGCCCGGTATCGAGCGGGAACCCGGAGGGTCACTCGACCTTGAGTTCTTCGATCTTGGCGGCGGCCCAGGCCACGGCATCCTCTGGCGTCTCGCCATCGACCAGCACCCGCTGGATCGACTGGGTCACGACCTTCGAGGTGCTGACGGTTGCCGCCCAAGCGGTGGGGGGACCGGCAAAGCCATCCACGACCCCGTTGCGCGCCATTTCGTCAAAATTGGCGAAATCGGGGTTTTCGGCAAAGAGCGGCATGGATTTCGTCATGTCGGGATAGATCGGGATCCAGCGGCCGCCGACGGTTTCGATGATCTTCTGGTAGTTGTCGGGCTTGAAGAAGTAACGCAGCCACGCTTTCGCGTCGTCCTGACGCTCCGACTTGTTGCTGACCATCCACGAGAAGGTCGACAGCAGCGTGGCCGAGCGGCCCTTCTCGCCCGGTCCGACCGGCATCGGGATCAGGGCGGTATCGGCCAGAAGGTCCTGATCGTTATCCTTGAGCCAGCTGTAGACGCTGGGCGGGTTCATGATGAACGCGGCGCGCCCGGTCTGATAGGCGGTGTTGTTGCCCGCATCGTCCCAGGTCAGGGTCGAGCGCGGGATCGTGCCTTCGGCGAACATGTCGGCGATGTACTTATAGGCCGCGACCGTCTCGGGCGAATTCCACGTCACCTTGGTCCCGGTCTCGTCGAACATCTGGCCACCGAAGGACCAGACCACCATGCGGGCCATGGTCTCGGCATCATTGGCCTCGCTGGTGGGAAGACCGAAAGCCGTGATCGCCGGGTTCTTGGCCAGGATCGCCTGCGATGCGGTGCGCAATTCGTCGAGGGTCTTGGGAAGGCCAAGTCCGACCTCTTCCAGCAGGTCCTTGCGCGCGAACATCGGGACCACGTCGACCTCCAGCGGCAGCGCCATCGCCTTGCCATCGCGCATGACCGAAGGAACGGTGCTTTCGTAGATGCCACCGTCCACAGCGCGCATCTCGGCCAGAATGTCGTCCACCGGCTGGGTCACTCCAAGCTTGGCGAAGTACTGCACCTGCTGGCCGACATTCATGAAGACGTCGGGCATTGCATCGCCCTGAATGGCCGCGGCAAGACGCTCGTTCAGGACGTTGGCGGGAACGATGCTGTATTCGACCGAGATGCCGCGTTCGCGTCCGAAGTCCTCGGCCATCTGGGTGATCAGGTCATCGGCCTGCTGGTTGAACGCCTGGATCGCCCAGATCGTCAGGTCCTGCGCATGGGACATCGCGGGCAATAGCAGCGCGACCGAGGTCGTCAACGAGGCGATAAGCTTCTTCATGTATTTTCCTCCTCCAAACCATTGAATTGCTGGGGATCACCCCTTGACGCTGCCCGCGGCCAATCCCTCGACGATGTAGCGCTGCGCGACGATGTAGATGACGAGAATGGGAATGATGGCGATGACCGAGCTGGCCATGAGCTGGCCCCAGATGAAGGTGTCGCCCATGATCAGGCCGTTCAGACCGGCGGTGAAGGTCTTGGTCTCGTTCGAGTGGACAAAGACCAGCGCATAAAGGAACTCGTTCCAGGCATGGGTAAAGGCGAACAGCGCCACCACCGCGAAGCCCGGCGTCGCGATCGGCAGGATCACCTTCAGAAGCGTCTGCAGGCGGCTTGCGCCATCCATCCGCGCCGCCTCGTCCAGTTCGGCGGGAATGGTGCGGAAATAGCCGATCAGCATCCATGTGCAGAAGGGGACGGTGAAGGTCAGATAGGCCACGACAAGGCCCGTCTTGGTGTTCATCAGACCCATGGATTGCAGGACCAGAAACAGGGGAATGAACAGCAAGGACGGCGGCAGCAGATAGGCCGTGACGATGGTGCGCGCGGCAATCGCCTTGCCCTTGAACCGCATCCGCGCCACCGGATAGGCGGCAAGCGCCCCCACCACGGCCGAGATGACGGTGACCGCCACCGCGACCTGCGCCGAGTTCCAGACATAGCGTATGAATTGCGAGCCCCAGATGCTGGCCTCGAAATTCGACCATGTCAGCTTGTGTGGATAAAGCGTTGGCGGATAGGCATAAATCTCGCGCGAGGTCTTCAGCGAGGTGACGACCACCCAATAGATCGGCGCCAGTGCCCAGATCACCGAGAAGCCCACGCCAAGCGTCGTGAATATCCGGCGCGCCGTCTTTTCCGATTTCGAACGGACCATTCTCTGCCCCTCCCTTTTCAGTTCTCGTCCTTCAGCATGCGGCGGGTCAGCAGCACGATGAGGATCAGGAAGACCGGGATGACCGAGACAAGCACGGCGGCGCCTAGGCCAAGATTGCTTTGCGCAATGCCGTAGTGATAGGCCAGCGTCGGCAGGATATGGGTGCGCATGGCCGGCCCGCCCCCGGTCAGGACATGGACCATGTGGAACGAGTTGAAGGTCCAGATCGTCGACAGCATCACGGTGACGAAGATCACTTCCTTCATCTGCGGCAGCGTGACCGAAAAGAACCGGCGGATCGGCTTTGCCCCGTCGATGGCCGCGGCCTCGTTCAGGTCGGACGGGATCGAGCTGAGCGCGGCCAGAAACATCATCGTGAAGAACGGCAGACCGTGCCAGATCATCGCGATGCCGATGGACCACAGGCCCCAACTCGGGTCCGACAACCAATAGATCGGTTTGTCCGACAGCTTCAGGGACATCGCGAGATAGGACAGGACGCCCGCCTGCTCGTCAAAGATCCATTTCCACGACAGGCCCGCGATCAGGCCCGGAACCGCCCAAGGCAGAAAGGCAAGCGCGCGGATCAGTCCGCGCATCGGCATCGGTTGCGACAATGCGACCGCGCAGCCCAGGCCCAGCACCAGCTTGACCGCGACAACGCCCAGCGTCAGCACAAGCGAATTCCATGCCGCCCGGATGTAATGCGGGTCCGAGAAAAGCTTCTTGAAATTCGCGAATCCGACATAGGCCCCGCCCTGCCCGACCATCTGGTTCGAGAAGGCGGTCGAGACCCCGTCCACCATCGGATAGGCCACGAAAGTGGCAAAGACCGCCGCAGCCGGAGCAAGGAACAGATAGGCGACAAGCCAGTCCGGCCGGTGCTTTCTGACGCGACGCGGCAGCGGTGGCGCGGTGAAACCGTCGGGCAAGCCCGCGGCCAAATTCTCTTTCGTCACGACGCGGTCCTCCCCGACAGCGGCCTTCTGGTTACGCGCCTGCTCGCCCGAGCGGCCCGCATCCTCCCTCGCCTCGCAATCTTCTAAGTTTCATATTTGACACTTTGAAGTTCACATTGTAAACTTATAAAATCGTGAACCGCGAGCTGTCAAGCCATGTCCGACGAGAGTGAACTGTCTGCAAACCGCAATCCGGCCATCGAAAAAATGATGGCGATCCTGACGGAAATAGAACGCCAGCCCAATGGCTTGCCGCTTGGACGTGTCGCCGAGGCGGCGGGCGTCACGCGCTCGACCGCCTATCGGATCCTGAACTCGCTGCTGGCGCATGACATGCTGCGCCAACTCGACAATTCGCATTTTGTGCTGGGAAGCAGGCTGCTGAGCCTCGCCGATTCCGTGACCGTCGGCGCCTTGGGAACAAGGGTCGCGGCGGCCGCCCAACCCGTCATCGACGAGGTCAGCCGGACGCTTGGCGAGACGGTGAAAGTCTCGGTCTGCGATCGCGGGCAGATCGTGGTCGTGGCCGTAAGCCTGGGCCGCAAGGCCCGCGCCCTGCAGGCACAATTGGGGGAACACCTGCCGATCCACGCGGGTGCCGGCAGCAAGGTCTTGCTTGCCCATCTGTCCAGGGAAGAGATGGAACGCGTTCTTGGCAGCAAGCTGCCGACCTATACGGAACGCACGCTGAGCGATCCGGGTGAACTGTTGTCAGAGCTTGAAAAGGTCCGCCAGCAGGGCTGGTCGAAAGATCCCGGCGAGTTCGACCTTTCGGTGCGCGCCTACGCGGCACCGATCCGAAACCGGCAAGGGCTGGTGGTCGCGGCCCTGAGCATTCCGTTCTTTGCCGACGTGTCGCAGGATTATGAGGCAGCGTTGCTGGATGCCGCCCAGACGGCCGCGCAACGCATTTCCGACATGCTGTAGCAGTGGAATCTCGGGGTTGGACCTTGCCTTCTTCGGGATGCAGGCGTGACCCGGCAAGATCAATCGAATGGGCCAGTTATCTCTGGCTATCTGAATGCGTCCCTGAATGGCCGCTGCCGGTTTCAACATCTCCGACGTGGATCGCCGTCAGATCATTGGGAAGCGCGGTCTATTTAGGGTTGTATTGACCTCTTGTCATGCCATGCTTCCGTCCGAAGCGCGACTTTCCTTTCCTCCTCCTCAGCAAAGGGTCTGAAATGGCAACTTTCAGCGTCTCTCCCGATTCCATTGCAAACGGCACCATCCAACAAGAAGATGGAAACACGGTCGTCTCGCCGGACAACCTGCCGATCCATGACTTTCTGACGAGTCAGGGGCTCGACAGCAGCCAGGCGACCGTCGTTATCACCATCTCGGATGAGCACATCGTCGATACCGAGGATCTGGACGGCGACGGAGAGCCTGACGCCTATGTGCCCAATGGAACGCCCTTGGCCGGCTTCGAGATTGACGTCTATGGCGATGGATCACTGGTCTACACGGTCCTTCCCCAGAACCCGAACCAGGGTACGCTCAGCACCAACAATCAGGTCAGCGGCAACGTCAGCAGCTTCAACGGCGGGTTCCACATTTATGACTCCGATGGGCTACAGGTCGGCGAATTGAGCGGAAATCTTTACCTTTCCAGCGATGGGGGCTTCACCGCGGGGGAAAACAAGGTCGTCGCACCGCAAGACAATGGCGGCTTCGTGATCGATGATCTGGCAGTCGTCTGCTTCACGCGCGGGACGTGGATCGAAACCCCGGCCGGACCAAGGCGGGTTGAGGATCTGTCCGTGGGCGACCTGATCACGACCCTGGATCACGGCCCCCAGGCAATTCGATGGATCGGGTCCAAACGGGTTGTCGGTGCGGCTTTGGCGCGGATGCCGAATCTGATTCCGATGCGCATTGCTGCCGGCGCCTTGGGTTCCGGCCTGCCGGCGGCCGACCTCGTTGTCTCGCCACAACACCGCGTATTGCTTTCCTCGGGCATCGCACGGCGAATGTTCGGTTCCGAGGAGGTTCTGGTGCCTGCTAAGAAGCTCGCCTCCCTTCCAGGGGTGACGCAAGAAGCGATCGGAGAGGTGGAATACTTCCACATCCTCATGGACAGGCATGAGATCGTGATCGCCAACGGAACCCCGACCGAAACATTGCTGACGGGACCGGTCGCGCTCAGATCGGTTGGGGCCGAGGCCAGAAGAGAGATCCTGGCGCTGTTTCCCCAACTCGCCGTGCCGGGATATCCCACCCAACCGGCGCGCCGTATTGCCGAACCAGGACGCGCGGAAACGCTGGTGAAACGTCACATGAAGAATGAACGGCATCTGGTTGCAGGATCAGGCTTCTCTGGCAGATAGGACAAACCTGACAGGCGGCTGAACTGCTTGGGATCACTTCGGCGCCTGCCAGATCGATGTCGAGGGTTACAAGCAACCCTTGACATGCGTCGAAGCCCGCATCGCCATGACGTTCGCGTCGGGTGCGCGACCGTCGCCCAAGTGCCGGGCCCATCGAGCCTGCGAACGCGCGAATTGCGGTTCAGGTGACGGTGGGCAAAGGCGCAGCCGCCTGCAGCTAACCTTGCCCCTTGGGCCACATCCCTATCGCCATGTCGACGATCTGGATCAGTTCCTGTCGTGACGCGCCGCCTTTGGCCTGAACGGCGATCCCGGTCGCAACGGTCATCACATAGGCTGCCAGCGACGATGCGGTCCAGCCCGGCGGCAACTGGCCGGCCTGCTGGAATTCCTCGAACCGTGTGGCGACATCGACCTGGGCCCGCCGCCTCTGCCTTGCCATTTCCTGCCGCAGGGGTTCGGATTCCGGTCCGGTGGCAAGCGCGCCCTGCACCATCAGACAGCCTTCCGGGGTATCCGCACCGGACACAAGATCGACCTCACCCATCAGGATTGCCTGTGCCACCTCGCGGGCCGAAGTCTTCGCGAATGCCGCGTCATAAAGTTTCTCGCCGTAAAGATCATAGCAACCGACCGCCTTCATGAAGAGGCTCTGCTTGTTTCCGAAGGCGTTGTAGAGGCTGGGCACGGTCATCCCCATCGCCTTGGCAAGCATGGAAATCGACGTCCCTTCATAGCCATGTCGCCAGAACAGGTGCAGCGCGGTTTCCAGCGCCTCGTTCTCGTCGAACAGTCTCGGGCGTCCTCGCGACAATTATATAGTCCTCGCTAGAAAAAGATTGACCGGGCGGGTCATCGAATTATTATAGTGATCGATCCAATTATCAAGCGGCGGCGCCCCGGCAGTTGCCGATATTGAGCGGAGACCGACATGCCAGTGCCGCACCACGCTTCAGCGGGCCGCGAACAGTGGCTCGGGCTTGCCGTCCTTGCCCTTCCGACCCTGCTGGTGTCGATGGACATGACGATCCTTCATCTCGCCACACCCTCGCTCAGCGCGGCGCTTCGCCCGAGCGGGCAGGAGTTGCTGTGGATGGCGGATATCTATGGCTTCCTGATGGCTGGGGCACTTATTCCCATGGGGGCGCTTGGCGACCGCATCGGCAAGCGCCGGTTGCTGCTGGGCGGATCGGTCCTTTTCGGGCTGGCATCGGTTCTGGCGGGTTTTTCCGGCAACGCGGCGATGCTGATCGGCGCGCGGGCGATTTTGGGCGTCGCCGGGACCATGCTTCTGCCCTCGACCCTGGCGATGATCCGCGGCCTGTTCCTTGTGCCGCGCCAGCGCAGCATCGCCATCGGGATCTGGACCACCTGCTTTACGCTGGGCGGCGTGATCGGCCCTCTTGTGGGCGGGTTGCTGCTTCAGCATTTCTGGTGGGGCTCGGTCTTTCTGGTTGGGGTTCCGGTCATGGCGATCTTGCTGGTGCTGGGCCCGGTTTTCCTGCCTGACATCCGCGGGTCCGAGGACCACCCGGTCGACGGGGCAAGCGTCCTCCTGTCGATGCTGGCCGTGCTTGCCATCGCCTATGGAGTCAAGCACCTCGCCGAGGTTGGCGCGACGGCCACCACCCTGGCAGCTTTGCTGACCGGGGGCGTTGCCGGCTGGACCTTCCTCCATCGTCAGGGACAACTGGTGCATCCGCTGGTCGATCCCGGTCTTTTCAGGAAAGGGGCCTTCGGCGCGGCACTGGGCGCAAACATGATGGCGCTTTTCGCCTGGGTCGGGGCCTCGCTGCTGGTTGCGCAATATCTGCAACTCGTCATCGGGCTGACACCGATGATCGCGGGCTTATGGTCCATTCCCCCGGCGATTGCCTGTGTCGCCGGGTGCCTTGCCGCGCCTGCCGTCGCCCGGCATCTCGCGGCAAAGACCGTCGTCACCGTCGCTTTGCTGGTCGTGGCGGCCGGATTTGCCTTGCTGGCGGCGCTTGCCCCCGGTCTGGGACTTGTCGCGGTCATTTCCGGCATGTGCGTCCTGAGCCTTGGTGTGGCGACCATTATCACCCTCGGCACCGATCTCATCCTGACAACGGCACCTGCCGACAAGGCGGGCGCGGCCTCGGCGATTTCCGAGACGGGGGCCGAGCTTGGCGGAGCTTTCGGCGTCGCGGTGTTGGGCAGTGTCGGCGTGGCCGTCTACCAAGCGGGGGTTGCCGTCCCCGAAGGGATTGACGCCGACCGGGGCATGGCAGCGAAGGCCACTTTGGGCGGGGCCGTCGAACTCGCCGCCGTCCTGCCGGGGTCCAGCGGCGCGGCCTTGCTTGCCTCTGCCCGGCTGGCTTTCGAGCGCGGCCTTGTCCTGGCCTCGGCCATGGGGTTCTGCATCCTGCTTGGCACGGCAATCCTGTTCGCATGGACCAACCTGCGGCGCAGCCCTTCGCAGGCCGCCAGTCGAAGCAAAGGAGTGACCAAATGACAATGGCACAGAAAGAGCGGGAAATTCACGCATTGATCGCCGACTGGACGGATGCGATCTGCAAGGGGGACATCCAGCGCGTGCTGAAGGATCGGACGGACGACATCGTCATGTACGACGTGCCAAAGCCGATCCAATCGATCGGGATCGCGGCCTATGAAGCAAGCTGGAAGCTGTTTTTCGACCACAACCCGCCCGGGCCGGATTGCTTCAGCTTTCGTGACATCCAGATCGTCGCTGGCGAGGATGTCGCCTATACGTTCGGGCTGCTCATCATCGGGGGCGGGGACGCGCAGTGCCGGCTAACCCTTGGGTTGCGGCGGGTCGATGGGGCATGGAAGGTGACGCATGAACATCACTCCATGCCGATCCTGCCTGGGTGATGGCGGGCCGAGGCCTCCCAGCATGATCAGGCGGTAATCGGCGAAGCCTGCGGGCGGATGGAGTTGCAATTCAGGTCGCCGCCGCCATCGGTTCAATCCCGATGGCGACGGCATTTCGTGAACCCTTAGAAGCTGTGGCGCAGCGTGGCCTGGATCGCACGGCCGGGGTTATAGTAATCCGCCGTGCCGCTGCCGACGACATATTGCTCGTCCAGCAGGTTGCTCACGTTGATCGCGATCTCGGTATTGTCCTGCACCCGATAGGTGAAGGCGGCGTCCAGCGTGGTCATCGCCTTGCTCTTGCCGCTGTCATTGGTCGCGTTGAAGTAATACGAACCAAGGTAGCGCGCGCCAAGGCCGAAGGTCATGTCGCCGCGGGCTTCGTTGCCCGGAACGGTATAGTTGACCCAGATCGAGGCGATGTGGTTCGGGACCGAGGCGAACTCGTTGCCCGAGATATCCGTCCCGCGCGAGTCACCGCGCACCACTTCGGTATCGAGGTAGGAATATGAGGCGAGGACGCTGATGTTCTCGTCAATCTCGGCCTTGCCCTCCAGATCGAAGCCGCGCACGCGGGTCTCGCCGATGACTTCGCGGGTGATGGTGCCATCATCCTGCACGACCGCGATGGTCACGTCCTTCTTGGTCAGGTCATAGACCGAGGCCGAGAACAGCGCGTTGATCGCCGTCGGCTCGTATTTCACGCCGACTTCGTATTGTTCGCCGCGTTCGGGCTCGACACCGATCACGGGCGGCGCGACGGATTCGACATAGCTGACATAGGTCGAGATTTCGGGCGTGACCTTATAGGTCAGCGCACCGCGCCACGAGGTTTCCGAGAAATCGTCGCTATCGTCGGTGCCGGCAAGCGAGTCGGTCGCGTCGACGTCCATCCAGTCGTGGCGTACGCCGACGGTCGCGATGAAGCGGTCATCGAATGACAGGTTCTCCTGCAGGAAGACCGATTGGGTCGAGTAATCCGTGTCGGTTTGCTGATAGGCGACAAGGCCGGTCGGCGGGCCGCTGAAGACCGGGTCCGCAATGTCGATCGGTGCCGCGGCGCCGTAATAGGACGTGCTGGAGGTCGAGGCGTCGCGGAATTCGACGCCCGCCAGCGTGCTGCTGTCGATATTGTCAAAGCTCGCGTCGTATTTCAGGATCGCGTTGCCGATCAGCTCCTGGGCATCGCTGTCCGAGCTGAGCGCAAAGCGCGAGATCTCGGTCCCGACACGACCGGCATAGTCGTAGAGATAGACATAGCCGTAATTGTCGGTCAGGTCGCTGTAGCGCAGGTTCGCCTGCAGGCTCAGGCCGTTGCCGAAATCATGCGACAGCATGCCGGTGATGCTGCTGCGCTCGACATCGTGGTAGTTGAAATCGGGCTCGCCGAAGAAGTCGCTGCGGTCGTATTCGCGGTCGAGCGGATAGCCACCGCTGTTCGGCGTGCCGTCCCGCTTCAGATAGTCCAGCACGACGCTAAGCGTTGTTGCGTCACTCGGCTTCCAGGTCAGCCCGCCCATCAGGAAGGTCTCGTTGTCCTTCGAGTGGTCATATTCCAGTTCGCTGTCCTGCACCTTGGCGGTGAAGCGATAGGCAAGCGTCTCGTCCGCGTTCAGGGTATTGCCCATATCCACGCCGATCTCGGCATGGTTGAACGAGCCATAGGACAGGTAGGTATCGGCGAACTGCTCGAATTTCGGGGTCTTGGTCACGAAGTTGACCGAGCCGCCCGGATCCGACGTCCCGAACAGGGTGGAGTTCGCGCCGCGAATGACCTCGACCCGCTCATAGGCGAAAGGCTCCTCGCGCACGCCGCGCATCGAGCCGAGGGTCAGGCCGTCGCGATAGGTCGTCGCCTGATAGCCGCGGATCAGGAAATAGTCGTTGCGGTCGTCCGAACCGTAAAAGTCGGTGACGACGCCGGGGGTATAGGCCAGCACCTCCTCAAGCGTTTCGGCGTCGCGGTCCTGTATCTCTTTCTGGGTGATGACGGATACCGAGGCGGGCGTATCAAGAATGCTGGTCGCAACCTTGCCGCCGACCCAAAGTTCGCGCGCGACGATCGAGTTCGCGTCGTCATCCGCCGAGCCCTGCGCGTTGATGATGACAGGCGACAGCCGGTACGCTGTCGTCTCGGTCGCATCCGCCGCTTGCTGTGCGAAGGCAGGTGCCGCGACGATCGCCGTGCAACCCAAAAGGACGGTGGTCAGGCACCCCCGTGAAACGCGCGCGAGACCGCTGAACTGATTATCAGGCATCCTGAGGATCCTTTTCAGAGTGAATTAGTAGGATTTGTCACAGGAGCGTTAGCCCCAGGCCCCGACCGTTGCAAGGCCGGCGGGATGGTCTTTGGCTGGGCTTGCCTTCTTGGCGTTCTCTGTTGCTAGATTGCAACAGTTTCGAGCCATGTTGTCGGTGTCACTGGGCCAGCCGGTGACGGCCGATCGGCAGAATCAGCGGCTTGCCCGAGATCGGGTCGGGAATGACGCGGCTGCGCAAGCCAAAGACCTGCAAGACATTTTCCACCGTCAAGACCTCTTCCGGCGGACCGAAGGCGTGCAATCTGCCCTTGGCCATGGCGACAAGGCTGTCGGCATAGCGCGCCGCCAGATTAAGGTCGTGCAGCACCATGACGATGGTGATGCCCCTTGTCTGGTTCAGGTCGGTCAGCAGGTCCAGCACCTCGACCTGATGGCTGACGTCGAGGAAGGTCGTCGGCTCGTCCAGCAGCAGCAGCTCGGTTTCCTGCGCCAGCGCCATCGCGATCCAGACCCGCTGACGCTGGCCGCCGGAAAGCTCGTCAACGGCGCGGTCGGCAAGATCGGCGATCCGGGTGACCTCCAGCGCGGTCGCAACCGCCTCGTCGTCGCGCTTGCTCCAGCGCGACAGAAGACCGTGATGTGGATGACGCCCGCGCCCGACCAGATCCGCGACGGTGATCCCCTCGGGCGCGATCGGCGCCTGCGGCAGCAGGCCCAGACTGCGCGCAAGTTCGCGCGTGGGATAGCGGTGGACGGATTTTCCATCCAGCAGGACCTGGCCCTGGCTGGGCGTGATCAGCCGCGACATGGTCCGCAGCAGGGTCGATTTGCCGCAGCCATTCGCGCCGACGATGGCGGTGATCCGGCCAGAGGGCACGACCAGATCCAGATCGTGCAGGATGGTGCTGTCGCCATAGCCTGCGGTCAGGTTCTCGGCCACGAGGCTTTTCGAAGCGGTCATAGGGAACCTCCGGCGCGGTTCACCCGCACGATCAGATAAAGCAGGTAGGGCGCGCCAAGGGCGCCGGTGACGATGCCGACCGGATAGCGATGTGGCAGCAGGAACTGGCCGATATAATCCCCGCCCAGTACCAGCGCGGCCCCGACCAGCGCCGACGGGATCAGGATCGAGCCGTTCGGCCCGATCAGCCGCGAGGCGATCGGCCCCGAAAGGAAGGCAACGAAGGCGATCGGCCCCGAGATCGCGGTGGAGACCGAGATCATGCCCACCGCGCAGATGATGACGACGATCCGCGTCAGCCCGACCTTGACCCCAAGCGCGGCGGCGGTGTCGTCGCCCATGCGCAGCGCCTCAAGGTCGCGGCCACGGGCCAGCAGCAAGCCGCCAAAGACGACCAGCGCGCCAAGCACCGGCCAGGCCTGGCCAAGCTGCGCGCCGTTGACGCTGCCGGTCAGCCAGCGCAAGGCCTCTTGCAGATCCCACGACGCGGCCTGCGACAGGATATAGGCGATGAAGCTTTCGATCATCGCCGCGACCCCGATCCCGACGAGGATCAGCCTTGTCCCCGCCACGCCATTCTTGAAGGAAAGGCCATAGACCAGCAGCGAGACCACAAGTCCCGCGACAACCGCAAAGACCGCGACCGATGAACCGTCCAGCCCCAGCATCACGATGGCAAAGACCGCCGCGGCGCTGGCGCCATAGCTGATGCCGATGATGTCCGGGCTGGCAAGCGGATTGCGCAGCATGACCTGGAAGGCGACCCCGCCAAGACCGAAGCACATCCCGGTCAGCACCGACAGGACCGCGCGTGGCAGGCGCAGGTGGCCGACCGTGAAGCTGGCGCCCTGGACGTTCTCGCCCATCAGGACGCGCAGCACCTGCCCCGGCGGCGTGAAGGACTGGCCCAGCATCAGCGTCAGCGCGAAGACCGCCAGCAGCAGCAGGACAAGTCCCGCCACCACGCCCCGCCAGCGGCGTGCGCGGTGATGGCGTGCGTCGGATACGGCGCGGGCGAGTGTGGGTTGGGATGCGGCGATCATAGCTCGCGCACCCGCTGCCGACGGACGATCCAGATGAAGAACGGCGCCCCGACAAAGGCGGTGACGATGCCGACCGCAAGCTCGCTTGGCCGGGCGATGACGCGGCCGGTCACATCGGCAAGCAGCAGCAGGCCGGCGCCGGTCAGGGCCGAAAAGGGCAGCAGCCAGCGATGATCGACGCCGATCAGCAAGCGGCACAGATGCGGGACGACCAGCCCGACGAAGCCGATCGGACCACAGGCTGCGGTCGCCGCCCCGCAAAGCAGGATCGCGCCAAGCGCCGACATCCCCCGCGCCAGTGCCACATTCTCGCCCAATCCAGCCGCAAGGTCGTCGCCCAGGGCAAGAGAGTTCAGCCTGCGCGCCGAAAGGAAACTGATCGCGAACCCTGCGACAAGGAAAGGCAGCACCTGCTCGATGCTGGCGAAGGTCGCGCCGCCGACCCCTCCGACCTGCCAGGACCGCACCCCGCCCGCAATGTCGTTCCGGGGCAGGACGACGGCGATGGTGAAGCTGGAAAACGCGATCGAGGTCGCGGCCCCCGCCAAGGCGAGCTTCAGCGGCGTGGCCCCGCCTTTTCCCAGCGAGCCGATGGCATAGACGAAAACCGCCGTCAATGCGGCGCCAAGGATCGCGACCCAGACGAACATCTGCGCGTTGGTCATTCCGAACCACGCAATGCCGATCACCACCGCAAGCGAGGCGCCCTTGTTGACGCCCAGAATGCCCGGATCCGCAAGCGGGTTGCGGGTGACGCCCTGCATGATCGCGCCGGAAAGGCCAAGCGCTGCGCCTGCCAGCGCGGCAAGGATCGTGCGCGGAACGCGCGCCGCGACGGCCGCCTGGGCAATCGTTTCAGTCCGGCCCTGCAGCGCGGCAAGGATGTCCTGCCAGCCGACAGCGCGCGTGCCGACTGCGATCGACAGAAAGCCCAGCCCCGCCACCACCGCGACCAGCAGCGCAAGCGCCGTCGCGCGAAACGCAAGCATGCGGCCCGCGCCGGACCGCATCGGGGGATTCCCTGCCAGCATGGTCATTCCGCCTTGCGCGCGGCCTCGGCGAGCAGGGCGACATAGTCGTCCAGCACCCAGGAGATCGAAAGCGGCGTCGGGTTCGCGGCGGTCCCGACCGGGTTCGAGCCCAGCATGACCACGGCGTCATTCGCAATCGCCCGCATCTTGGACGCCAACGGGTCGGCCTTCAGCGGGCCCAGCAGTTCCTGCCCGCCATAGGTCACGAAGATATCGACATCATCGAAGACATCGATCTGCTCGGCGCTAACCTCGCCCGCGAACTGGCCCGGCTTCGTCGCCGCGACCACGCTTTTGGGCGAATGCAGGCCGAGATCCTCGAAGAATTTCACCCGCGTGTCATTGGCGGTGTAAAAGCGCACAAGGCTCAGGTCGGTCGGATCGAGATGGGTGATGAACATCGCCTTCTTGTCCCGCAGCTCGGGATGGCTCGCGACGGCGGTGTCGATCCTCGTCTCGATGCTGCCGATCAGCGCGTCGCCCTCGGCCTGCATGCCCAGGCCCGCGCTGTTATGGCGGATCATCTCGCGCCAGTCGGTGGACCAGGGCGAATCCGGATAGGCGACGACCGGGGCGATCATGCTGAGCGTGTCGTAATCCGACTGGCTGAGACCGGAATAGGCGGCCAGGATCACATCTGGTTCGGTCGCGGCCACGGCCTCGAAATCGATGCCGTCGCCTTCGTCGAACAGGACGGGCGTCTCGGCCCCAAGTTCCTTCAGGCGCTCGGCCACCCAGGGCAGCAGCCCGTCGCCATCGCTGTCGCCAAAGGTCGCCGCGGCAAAGCCCACCGGGACCACGCCAAGGGCCAGCGGCACCTCGTGATTGGCCCAGGCGACGGTCGCGACGCGCTGGGGCTTGGCCTTGATGACGGTGGTGCCCAAGGCGTGCTTGATCGTGATCGGGTATCCGCTTTCCTCTGCCAGCGCGGCACTGCCCGAGACAATGGCCGACACAAGGACAAGGGCGGATGCGGTTTTAAGGATATGTGCGAAGATCATGACCGGCGCCGAACAACTGACTGTTTAAGTCGGCTTTTCACTTTCCGGCGGCGTCGTCAAGCGCAAGTGTCCGACTATTCTGTCGAATGTCGACGCGCCCGGTCCCCTTGCCGGCGCAAGGCGAACCGGGCACGCAGGGCCCGAATACAGTCTGCCAAGGCTTGTTGCGCGCGGGTGATCAGCGCGCCCCATAGCCCTGCACCCGATCTCACCGATCCGACAGGTAGTCCGCCGACACGTAGCCCGAGACACCCGGCTTGGCAGCCAGAGAGACCCTGCACCACAGTTTGCCGGCTTTGGTGACGCAGTCGTGGCGCTTCAGCCGCGTTCCATCGGGAAGACCGACGATGATCTTGTATTCAAGTCCGGGCCCTTCCCGAAGCTTCAAAAGCTCGTCGGGCCCGGCACCCTTGACCACGGTGCCCGGACTGACCGCGCAACCGGCGACAATCGTGATAGCGAGAAAAGCGGTAAAATATGTTCGCATTATCCGACCTGAATTGTTTCGGTATCCCTATATCACCGTCGTGCCAAAATACAGCAGGGCGCGACCGGGATAAGGATACAAGAGGGCTTGGCGGCGGGGATCCGCTTCGCCCACCGCTTTGGCACATCGCGGCCGGAGAAATGGCGTCGGGCAGGTCAAAGCCCCACCCGCCGCGCATTGCAGCAGTTTCAGTTCTTGGCGCAGAACCCGGCGTCTTCGCCGTTGCAGACGTCAAGACCGGTGAAAAGCGGGTCTTCCACGGTTTCGCCCTTGATCAACTGGATCATCACATCCGGTGCCTTGTAGCCCATTTCGAACGGGCGCTGGCCGACCTGCGCGTGGCTGCGCCCGTCGCGGAAGGCCTGTGTCTGGGGCGGCAGGGTGTCCCCGGCGATGATGATCAGTTCCTTGGACTTCAGCTTGTCCATCACCTGATCCGTCACCTGCGCATAGGCTTGCGGCGCGAACTGCGCCCAACCGCCGATCAGTATGAAGGCGTCAAGGTCCGGGTTCGCGGTAAAGGTATCCGCCATTTGCTGGTTGGCCAGATCGGCCTGGTCATTGGTATAGACCGGGCAGCCATCGATCTCGGTCCAGCCCTTCTGGCCGGTCAGGCGCTCGATGCCCTTCTCGCCGCTGGCGGTGTCGCGGAAGCCCTGCGCACGCGCGTTGATATTGGCCGCGCCGACGTTGCCGAGTTGCAGGCAGACGCTGCCGCCCTCGGGCTTCAGCTTCGCGGCTTCCTCGGCCATCTTGACGCCCATCAGGTAGTTGTCGGTGCCCAGATAGGTCTTGCGCAGGGAATGATCGGCCTCAAGCAGATCGGCATCGATGGTCATGACGGGAACGCTGGGGGCCAGTTCGCGCAGCCGCGTGGCCATGGCCGGGGCGTTCGAGGGCGAGATCGCGATGGCGGCCACCCCCTTGGTCAGCAGATCATCGACGATCTGGACCTCTCCCGCCTCGTCCGCCGAAGAGGCGGGGCCGGTATAAAGGCAGGCATATTCCGAATCCGCATTCTCGGACATCCACTTCTGGCAGCCGAGGTTGATCTGCTCGAAGAACGGATTGTCGAGGCCCTTGACCACGATGGCCAATGTCTTCTTGTCCTGCGCAAGCCCGGCCGTCGCCGAAAGCGCAAGCGTCGCCACACCGACCCATAGTCCGAATTTATTCATTTTACCCTCCCAGATAACATTTTCCTCCGGCTTCTGCTGAAGTCGGGGTCTTTCATGCCACCGTCGGAGCGCGGCGTTTAATTATTTAGCTATATCTGCCGACACCCGATGATCGGGTTTTTCGGCCTTTTCAGAATGTCGCCGGCTAATTTCTTCGCTCACCCGGGTGCCATGCAAAGATAATATTTGCCGCCGATATTGAGTCAACTATGTTTGACTTGGGGAATATGCACCGCCACGCGGGAGGCACGGTTGGCAAGGTTGCGACTGACAGACATCGCCAAGCACTTCGGTGCGATACAGGCGCTGGGGGGCGTCTCGCTTGACCTTGAAGAGGGTCAGGTACTGGGCCTGATGGGGGATAACGGCGCGGGCAAATCCACTTTGGTCAAGATCATTGCCGGGAATTTCGGGCCCACCCATGGCAATATCGAGATGGATGGAATCCCCTGCGCATTCCACCATCCGCGCGATGCGCAGCGCGCGGGAATAGAAGTGGTCTATCAGGATCTGGCGCTCTGCAATAATCTGACCGCCGCCTCGAACGTTTTTCTGGGGCGGGAATTGATGCGCCATGTCGGCCCTGTAAGGATCATCGACTATCCCGCGATGTTTCGCCGCTCGGCCCAATTGTTCGCCCAGTTGAAATCGGAAACCCGCCCCCGCGATCTGGTGCGGCGCATGTCGGGCGGGCAGCGCCAGGCCGTCGCGATCGCGCGGACGCTGCTGGCCGAGCCCAAGGTCGTCCTGATGGACGAGCCGACAGCCGCGATCTCGGTCCGGCAGGTTGCCGAGGTGCTGGATCTGATCCGCCGATTGCGGGACCGCGGCATCGCGGTGATGCTGATCAGCCACCGGATGCCCGACGTCTTTGCCGTCTGCGACCGCATTGCCGTGCTGCGGCGGGGCAAGAAGGTGGCGGACCTGTGGACCAAGGACACCAGCCCCGAGGAGATCACGGCCCTGATCACCGGGGCGCTGGACACCCGGATGGAGGCCATCGCATGACGCCGTCGCTGGAACAGGCGATCGAGCAGCGCCAGCATCGCAGCCTGCTTGCCCGGCTGATGGGATTGCAGGTGTTCTGGGTCTTCGTTGCGGCCGTTCTGGCCTGCCTGATCCTGTCCCTGGCGACCGACACGTTTGCGACCCCGCGCAACCTTTTCAACGTGACCCGCAACTTTGCCTTTGTCGCGATCATGGCGGTGGGCATGACGACGGTGATTTCATCCGGCGGGATCGACCTGTCGGTCGGGTCGTCGGTCGTGCTTTCGGCCGTCGTCATCGGGGTGGCGATGTCGTCGGGCCTGTCCTTCTGGGTATCGGCGCTGCTGGCCATCGGCGCCGCGCTGCTGGTCGGTCTCATCAACGGCCTGCTGATTGCCTATGTCGGCATTCCGGCCTTTGTGGTGACATTGGGGATGATGTCCTTTGCCCGCTCGATGGGGCTGGTGCTGTCGAACAACCGGATGATCTATGAATTCGGCCCCGACCACGCGCTGCTTCTGGGACTGGGCGGCGGCCGGGTCGCGGGGATTCCGAACCCGGTGATCGTGCTGGCGGCAATCGCGGTCGTGATCGCCATCGCCTATCGCTGGACCCGCTGGGGGCAATATGTCTTCGCAATCGGTGGAAACGAACAGGCCGCCATCCTGACCGGCATCCCGGTGCGGCTGATGAAGGTTTCCGTCTATATGTTCTCGGCCTTTACGGCCGGAATCTCGGGAATACTGATGGTGGGCTGGTTGGGAAGCGTCACCACCAACCTCGGCACGTCGATGGAGCTGACGGTGATTGCCGCGGCCGTGATCGGCGGCGCCAACCTCAGCGGTGGCGAGGGGTCGGTTTCGGGTGCGATCATCGGTGCGCTGCTGATCGAGGTGATCCGCAACTCGCTGATCCTGCTGGGCATTTCCACCTTCTGGCAGGGCGCGTTCATCGGCTGCTTCATTGTGGTCGTGGTGGCGTTCGACCGCATAAAGATATTGCGCAACCCGCAATAGGGCCGGCCCGGGGATTGCCGGCGCGTGCCCGGCAATCCCTGCGTCAGATCAGTCCCTTGCGGGTGAAACCTGATGCGCTTCAGACGCGGCTTCCCCTGCTTTCCGACCAGGTGCGGATCAGGTAATCCACCAACAGCCCCATCGCGGCAACAATGCCGCCAAGGACGATACCCTTGCCGACATCCGCGCTGGAAAGGGCACGCTGCATTTCCTGCCCAAGATCCTGCGTGCCAATGAACGCCGCAATGATGACCATGAACAGGGCAAACATGACGGACTGGTTCAGGCCGACAAGCAGCGTCGGAAGCGCCCATGGCAGGCGCACATGTCGCAGCATCTGCTGACGGTTGGCCCCGTTCATCTTTGCGGCCTCGATCAGTTCGGAAGGGACCTGCCGCAGCCCCTCGATCGTATAGCGGACAAGGGGAACGGCAGCGACGATCGACACTGCGGTTATTACCGCGACGTCGCTTACCCCGAACAGCATGATGACCGGGATCAGGTAGATGAAGCTCGGGAAGGTCTGAAGCGAGTCGCAGACAAGCAGGACCGATTTTGCCCGATGCTCGTTGCCCGCAGCCCAGATGCCCAGTGGCAGGCCGATCAGGCAGGCGAGTGTGACCGAGAACCCCACCGTATAGGCGGTGATCATCGCGCGGTCCCACCAGCCGGTCAGCGCGATCAGGGCAAGGCACGCCACGCAGACCAGCGCCGCGCGCAAGCCGCCGATCATCGCGCCGATTGCCGCGAGCCCCGCCAGCACGACGGTCCAGGGCAGCCACAGCACGAAGTCGCGCAGCGGGATCAGCACCCAGGTGATGAGAAACCAGCGAAGGAATTGCGTGACCGGAGCGATCATCGCGACAAGCCCGTTCATCAGCGCGTCAAGCGGACCGGCGATGCTGAGCGCGTCACCGCGCGGCACGACGTGAAGATAGGGAACGATCAGCGAAAGCACCCATGCCCCCGCGATCGCGGCCAGCCACAGCAGCAGCAGGCGATGTCGCGCGGACCAGGAGGCATCGGTCGGATGATGGACGGGCTGGCGCATCGCCCAGGCCTTTGACAATCGATCAAGCATGACAGCCAGAAGCACGATGGTGATCCCGATTTCGATCGACAGGCCGATGCGAAGCGCCTGCAGCAGTTGAAGCAGTTTCTGCCCCAGCCCCGGCATTCCTATGAAGCTTGCCAGAACCACCATCGCCAGCGACTGCATGATGACCTGGTTTACGCCAAGCAGGATCTCTGGTCGCGCGGTGGGCAAGCGCACCCGGCCAAGCAATTGCCAGTTGTTCGCCCCGCTCATCTTGCCGCCCTCGATGACCTCTTCGGGGACTTGCCGCAATCCCAGCACGGTCATGCGGATCATCGGCGGCACCGAAAAGATGACCGTCACGATCGCGCCCGCCTTGGGACCGACGCCGATGAAGACGACAACCGGGATCATGTAGACGAAATGCGGCAGGGACTGCGCGATGTTGAGAAGCGGGTTCAGCACGCGCTCGAACTTCGGCCAGCGCCAGGCGATGATACCGGTCACGAGACCCAGAAGAACCGACATCGGCGCAACCACGACGATGACCGACATCGTTTCCATCGCCCATTGCCACTGCCCCATCAGGGCAATCCAGACGAATGTGCCCGCGCAAAGGGCCGCAAGACGCAGCCCGCCCAGGGCATGACCGGCAAAGCCTGCGGTCACGGCGATGACGCTCCACGGGATCGGGCCAAGGCGCGGCCAGCGCGCCTTGCCGTAAAGAAGGTTCGCAGTCACATCCAGCAACCACTGCACCGCGTCGGCAAAAGCGCGGGTGACGTGGATCAGTCCCAGATCGTCGCGAATGAAGGCGAAAGCCGCGTTGAACCATGCGGCGAATGGCAGGATCGCCCAATCCGGCAGGCGCACCAGACCGGCCGGCAGGAATTGCTTGCCAAGCGCAAGGACGACAGCCAATGCCAGCAGCATGGCGACCGTCTGCCGCGGAAAGACCGGCGCCCCGGGCCGTGTTTGCTGGCTTGCCATGTCGGTCACAAGGTCTCTCCCAGCAGCAGGTCAAGCGCGGATTGCCGGTTCATCACGCCGATCAGCTTTCCGGTGTTATCGGTGACGGGAAAGTCGATGCGGTTATCCGAAACGATCCGCCGGCCAAGTTCGCGGATGGTCAGATCAGCTGGAAAGGCGGGGCCCTCGACCGCCACGCCATCCGCGATGCGGGCAAGACCCGAGGCGCGAACGACGCGCGCGCGGTCGATTTCGGCGGTGAATCTGGCCACGTAATCGGTGGCCGGTTCAAGGACGATCCGGTCCGGCGTATCACATTGCTCGATTGCGCCGTCCTTCATGATCGCGATCCTGTCGGCAAGTCGCAGTGCTTCATCGAAATCATGGGTGATGAAGACGATCGTCTTGTTCAAAAGCCCCTTGAGGCGCAGGAACTCGTCCTGCATTTCGCGGCGGATCAGCGGGTCAAGCGCGGAAAACGGCTCGTCGAGAAACCAGATATCGGGCTCGATCGCCAGCGAACGGGCAATCCCGACCCGCTGCTGCTGGCCACCGGAAAGCTCGCGCGGGTAATAGCCCTCGCGCCCCTTCAGCCCGACCAGGCGCAGCATCTCGCGGGCGCGCTCATACCGGGCGCCCCGCTCCTGCCCCCGCATTTCCAATGGGAACGCGACATTGTCCAGAATGGTCCGCTGCGGCAAAAGCCCGAAGCTTTGGAACACCATGCCCATCTTGCGCCGCCGAAGGTCGATCAGCTCGGGCTCGGTCATAGCGCCGATATCCTTGCCTTCGATGGCGACGGTTCCCGAAGTGATCTCGATCAGGCGCGACAGGCAGCGAACCAGCGTCGATTTGCCCGAGCCGGAAAGCCCCATGACGACCAGCATTTCGCCCTGCCGGACATCCAGCGTCACATCGCGGACAGCCACGACATGCTGGGGACCGGCATCGGTCCCGCCCTTCTTCAGGTTCTCCAGATATCGCTCTGGCTGATTGCCGAATATCTTCCAGACATTGCGGCACGAAATCGCGGGGATCGGTGCAGTCATGGCATCCTCCTGATCGGCAAGGTTCATTGCGCTGCTCTGGTCCGGCGATGACGGGCCAGAGCGGGGCATGCGCGGCCTATTCCAGCCAGGGTTTCCAGACATCGGCATGGGCCTCGCGCCAGGCGGTCGCGGCGTCCTCGGGCTCCATTCCGTCGACATCCACAAGCTTTGCCATTTCCGAGATAAGCGGATTGCTGATGCTGACCTTGCCCAGAACCTCATAGGCGCGGGGCCATTTTTCCTTCATCCCATCCCAGGCTGCGATTTTCAGATAGCCATTGGCCGGGTTGCCGCAGTCATAGACCTTGTCGGGAACCGGCCCGACCTTGGGATCGGTGTTGCATCCCTCGACCCATTCGGGGAATTCGACAAACTCGCCCTTCCAGACCGCTTCGACGAAGTTCGGGGTCCAGTTGAAAAGAACGATGGGCTTCTTTTCCTTTTCGGCAGCCGCAAGCTCGGCCCAAAGGGCGGCCGCCGAGCCTGCGTTCACCACGACGAAATTCATGTCGAGCGCGTCGACCTTTTCCGCGTCATGCTTGAGCCAGTCGACCGGACCGCCCAGGAAGCGCCCCTTCTCGCCGGTTTCCGGGGTTGCAAAGATGGCGGCGCAATCGTTCAGCGCCTTCCAGTCGGGCAGGCCGGGACAAGCCTCCTTGGTCCAGGTCGGATACCACCAATCCTCACGGGTGACGGCATCATGTGCCCCGACGGCATGGATTCCGCCCTTGGCCGCAGCCGCGTCGAACGAAGCGCCAAAGGCCCCTTCCCAGACCTCGACCTCCAGCGTGGCGTCGCCCAGCCGGATCGCCTCATAGACTGCCTGGCTGTCTGTCGACACATATTCGACCGAGTTGCCAAGCGACTCGAGAATCTGGCCGACGACGTGGCTCATCACGATCTGGCTGGACCAGTTGTGGGTGGGGATCACGATCGGGTCCGAAGAGTCTTCGGCCGCTGCCTGGGTTGCAAGGACCGCCAGCGCGATTGCACTGACGAAAGGCAGTTTATTGTTTTTCATTGAAAACTCCCGTTGAACTTATGCGTGGCAGAGTTGCTGCAGGAACGGTCGGATGCATTTCTGTTTGCCAATCGTATGACAGGCTTGTGAATGAGTAAGGCCAAAGCGATGAACGGATTGGGCAAAGTTATGAAAATTTGTTAACAGGGAAGAAAGTTTCCGGCTGGCCGCCATGCGCGCGGGTCGATGACACAAACGGAGTTCGCCGCCTTGAGCCTTGCGTCCGCCCATATCATCCTGATCGAGGATGAACCGGTTACCCGGCTGACCCTGGCAACCTATCTTACCTCGTTCGGCTATCGGGTCTCGGAATGCGACACCGCGGCGCAGGCGGAAAAGCTGCTGGCAATCGAGGGCGCGGATCTGCTGATCGTCGACATCAACCTTGCGGGCAAGGACGGGCTGGAAATCACCCGCGAGCAGCGCGCGCGATCTGAAATCGGGATCATTCTGCTGAGCGGGCGAACCGATGATGTCGATCGCATCGTCGGGCTGGAGCTTGGCGCGGATGACTATGTCTGCAAGCCCTTCAACCGCCGCGAGCTTCTTGCACGGGTCAAGAACCTGCTGCGCCGGACGGCCGCGATCAAGCATCTCAACCGCCGCGTCTTCCAGTTTGGCGGTTTCGTTTTCGATGTCTCGCAGCGCAGCCTGATGGGCAAGACGGGCGAGAACATCGCGTTGACGCGGGGCGAGTTCGAACTGCTCAGGGTCTTCGTGTCCAATCCCGGCGTGGTCATGGATCGTGACCGGCTAAGCCATGTGATCACGCACCGGCAGGGCTCGGACAATACGCGCACCATCGACGTGCTGGTCAGGCGACTGCGCATCAAGCTGCGCGATGATCCGAAGGTGCCCCGGATTCTTTCGACCGCGCATGGCGAGGGCTATATCTTCACCGCTCAACTTGAATAGCCGGATGGGACTGAAGCCGGGCCAGCGCAGCTTCCAGCCGCCTGCGGACCTGGGGCACAAGTTCGCGCAGGCGTCGCAGATCCCGGCTTATGTCGGCTTCCACGCCCCGGCGCGCGTTCGTCTCCAGCGCATCCAGAAGCGTCGCGAACGTATCGAGGTCAAGGCTGCCGGCCGCCCCTTTCAGCTGATGCGCGGCCCTGGACAGGCGCGCCCATTCTGCGGCACGCGCTGCATCCTCGATCTCCGCAACCTCTGTCGTCATGCTGCCCAGGAACAGGTTTCCGATGGCCGCGGCCTGACTGGCGCCAAGGTCGCTCACCAGATTTGCCAGAATGTCATCCCGCCCGTCCGTTGACGCCGCCACCTCGCGCAGCGCCGCGTGCAGCAGTCGCGGGTTCAGCGGCTTGGCCAGGACGGCATTCATCCCGGCCGCAAGGTTTTCCGCGACCTGATCGGGATGGATATGGGCCGAGATGCCGATCACCGGCACCTGATTGTCATGCGCGCCAGGCAATGCCCGGATGCGTCTTGTGGTTTCGGTGCCTGACAACCCCGGCAGGTTCACGTCCATCAGGATCGCGTCAAAACGCCGCCTTTCAATAGCGGCCAGCGCCGCCGCGCCCGACTCTGCGATTTCCCAGCCATGGCCGGCGTCCTCAAGATAGCTTTCGACCACCATGCGATTGATGGCGTGATCCTCGACCACCAGGATCATCAGCGGGCGCTGGTGGTCCTCGGGCTCGACCATCGGCTTTGGCAGATCGGCGGCCTGTCCTTCTGACAGGCTGACGCGAAGCGTGAAGACCGAGCCTATGCCCAATGTGCTGGCAACGCTCAGCGTCCCCCCCATCACCTCGGCAAATCGGCGACAGATCGCAAGGCCCAGCCCGGTGCCACCATATTGCCGGGCGGTCGCCGCATTTTCCTGCTCGAAGACCTCGAAGATCCGATCCCGTGCCTGTTCGGATATCCCCTTGCCCGTGTCGCTGACGGCGATGACAAGCGGGATCCGCCCGGCAATGGGACCGCCTGCGTCGATCCGCACCGTGACCTGCCCGTGCGAGGTGAACTTCACCGCATTGGAGACGAGGTTGAAGATGATCTGGCGCAGCTTCGCCACGTCGCCACGCAGCGCAACCGGCGCATCCGGGGCCTGTTCCAGCACAAGGGAAAGCCCCTTTTCCTGTGCGACCGGCGAAAGAAGATAGCCGATTTCCTGCACCAGATCCCGAATGGAAAAGGTCTCGACATTCTCGGAAAGGCGACCGGATTCGATCAGGGGCAGGTAAAGGATGTCGTTCAGGATTGCCATCAACCCCTGCCCCGACACCTCGGCGGCGCGCAGATATGACCGCTGCCGGTCCGTCAGATGATCCCGTCCAAGACTGCGCAGCATTCCCAGAACGCCGTTCATCGGCGTGCGCAGATCATGGCTCATCATCGCGACGAATTCCGATTTCGCCCGATCGGCGGCCTCGGCCCGGTCGCGCGCCTCGGCATGGGCCGCGACTTCGCCACGAAGCTGTTCGGTCTGGACCGCGACCAGTCTTTCAAGCTCGCTGCGGTGTTGCTGCAATTCAGCCAGATAGCGGCTGCGCTCGGCCTCCAGCCGCCTGTTTTCATGCGCCTGCAAACGGAACACCTCGACCGCGGCCTCCATCCGGGCGATTTCGTCCTTTCCGGCAGGAAGGACCGGATCGCTGGTATCCCCGGCCTCAAGCCGTGCCATCGCGGTCGAAAGATGCGCCAGACGACGCAGGATGTTTCCGCGCACATAGAACCAAAGTGTCCCAAATGAGACGAGCAACGCGAACCCTGCCCCCAGAACGGTAAGCCTGCGGGCGAAATCGATGGTCTCGCCCGCCCTTTCGCCCGAGGCCGCCGCACTTGCGTGGATTTCATCGGTCAGCGCCGCCGCCTCGTCATCCATCTGGGCAGCCGCCGCCCGGACCGCATTTTCCATGACCGCGATCCGGGCATTCAGGCCCAGAAGCCGGGCGGTCATCATGTAAAGATCGCCAGCCGCGCCCTGATCCCCGCCGATGACCTGCAAAAGCCGCGTGGCACGAAAACCTTGCACGGGGTCGCCGATGGTCCGGACGTATCCGGCCATTGCGTCGACGCGCCCTTTCAACGCCTGTCGAAAGCCCTCCAGTTCCCCGGTGGTCCTGGCCCCCGCCATCCGTGCAAGGATCAGGCTGACATCTGCCGCATTCACCCGGAATGCGGCCACCGCCTCGTGTTCGGACAGGCCGGCCGAATGCCAGGCACCCAGCGACGCGGCTGCATGTGCCGGATCCCGGAAATCACCTTCGGCAGCCAGCCTTTCACCGATCTTCAACAGCTCATCTGCCGCATTCATGCTGGCGGCGAAACTGCTGCGCTGCCGATCCAGCGCCCTGATCCGGCGTTGAACAAGAACGTCCAGAACGCCGATGCTGTCCCGCATGTCCATGACCGTCATCGACAGGGCGTAGGGCGGCAGGTTGTTGTGGTTGCGATTGCGCTCCAGCCGCTGGTGAAGCGCATCGGCCTGCCCCAGAAGATAGGCGGCCCGTTGCTTGCGGTCTTCCTCGCTGGTTACGGCAGCGAAATCGGGGGCCGCGGCAGCGACTTTGCTGCTTCCTTCGGTAAACCCCCTGACATCGATGATGGCAGGAATGGTCTTGCCGATCAGCGCCTCCTGATTGCGGGCGACATCGGCCAGAAGAACCCAGCCCCAAAGGCCCGTCAGCGCCGGAAGCCCGGCGATCGCGAAGAACGCCAGGAACAACCTGCGACCCAGGCTTGAACTTTGATGCATCGGCGGATCTGCTCCTTACCGGACCACTTTTGGGCAAAGCGCCAAGTCGGGCAAGTCAGGCACAGGATCCGGTGTCCATGCAAATGGAAAGCCGCAGCAGGACATGCGGCAATCGGGGGCGCAGCCATGCGCCCCCCAAAACGGCCCGAAGGCACGGTTGCTAGGCGTAGCGAGCCGAGCCGTTCAGTTGGGCCAGCGACTGCCCAGTCGCAAGGCGCTGTCGCCAGTCGACCTCGCGCGCCTCGTCCGCCACGGCCCGCGCGACCAGCGCCGGCAACCCTTCATCCGCCGGGTCCAGGCGCAGGATGCCGTTCGCGTCCCCGAACAGCAGATCGCCCTGCCTGACGATCACGTCGCCGATCACGACGCTGCCGAACAATTCGGCCCCCGGAATGTTCAGGACCCGGGTCGTGACCACGTTCAGGCCGCGGGCATAGATGGGCAGGCCCAGTTCGCGCAGCTCCTCGATATCGGTGACGACGCCGTCGACGACGATGCCTGCCGCCCCGGCGGCCAATGCGGCGCGGGCCACCATCTCACCCACGCAGGCGACATGGTGATCGCCGGCGCGGTCGATGACCAGAACGTCGCCCGGCCCCAGTTGGTCAAGGACAAGATGCACCGGCACGGCATCGGGCAGCGGCTGGCGGACCGTCACGGCGCGGCCAAGCAGTTTGCCCGATGTCAGTGGCCGGATCAGCGGCGAGATGATCCCGGTGGTCAGGTAATGGCCCAGCGACGCGGGCTGGATGCCGCGCATCTGTTCCAGCAACGCGGGGTCCAGCACCGGCAGCGGGGGGCGGGCATGACGGATCATCCGCGCGCTCCCTTGGCCAGATCGGCGGCACGACGGCAGCCTGCATTCAGGAAGGCCATGTCGTTTCCGACCAGCAGCATGTCGCCGCCCTCGGCCAGCAGGTCGGCGACCTGCGTCTCGTCATAGGGGAAACAGGGCAGCATGACCTTGATCCCGCGCGCGTGGCATTTGGCGATCAACTCGCGCATGGCCGCGCGGACCTGCGGATGGGTCATCGCGTAATCGACCGGGATACCGCAGGCCAGCGAATAGTCGGCCGGCCCGAAATGCACGGCATCGATGCCCGGCACGTCAAGGATGGCGTCGATTTCGTCAAAGAACTCGGGGCTTTCGGCCATCGGCACCAGCAGTGTCTCGCGGTTCGCGCGCGCCGCATAGTCGGCCCAGTCAAACCCCGGCCCGCCGTAATTGGCCGAGCGGACCGAGCTGTCGCCCCCGCGCCGACCAAGCGGCGGGAACTTGGTCGCGGCCACGATCTCGCGCATCTGGGCGGCGGAATGGACCTGAGGGATGATGACGCCCTCGGCCCCCAGTTCCAGTGCCTTGCGCAATCCGGTGGGGGTGCTGTCGGGAACCCGGACCAGCGGCGCGATACCGGCCAGCCTTGCGGCAAGGATCATCCGCTCCATCGGCAGGTCAAGGCCAAGCGCGGTATGCTCGGCGTCGATGAAGACGAAATCCAGACCCCAGTTTCCCGCGATCTCGACGACCGCGGGCGCACCGGAATAGACGTTCATCCCGAAGGTCGGGCCAGCGAGCTTTTCGCGCAGGCTCATACCACCGCCGCCTTGGTGCAGATGGCGTAATCCTGCGGACGGCGGTCGCGCCACGGGTGGACCTCGTAGATGCCGGGATCGCGGATGATCGACTTGACCCGCGCCGCTTCCAGATCGACATCGACCGAGAAGATGCCATCGGCCATGCCCGCGTTGATGACCTCGCGCCCGTCGGGGCCGATGACGTGGCTGTCACCCATGAACTGCATGCCGTCATCCAGGTCATTGCGGTTCGCGGACATGAAATAGACGAAATTCTCGGCGGCGCGGACGCGGCTGAAAAGATCGGGCAGGATGCGCGCGGCCTCGGGCCAGGCGGCGGGCAGGACGATCAGCTCGGCCCCCTCCAGCGCAAGGGTGCGGGCGACCTCGGGGAAGCGGATCTCATAGCAGATGGCGATGCCGATGCGGCCGATCTCGGTGTCATAGACCGAGGGGCCGTCGACCTGCGGAATGTCGACGAAGCGGTCCCCGATCATGAACGGCAGGTGCATCTTGTGATGCAGCCCGATGATGCCTTGCGGCCCGATCAGCGCGGCGGTGTTCAGCGCCTGATCGCCGCGCCGCTGGTAGAAGCCGACGACGACATGAATGCCCGTGTCGCGTGCCGCGGCAAGGATCGGCTCCAGATCGCCGCGCTCGATATCGACCGCCGCGGCGACAAGGCTTTCGCGGTCGTCAAACGACCCACCGGTCAGGAAGCATTCCGGGAATGCGATCAGGCGGTTGCCCGAGGCGGCGGCCTCGCGCGCCTTGTCCGCGACAAGCGCGATGGTGGCTGCGGTGTCGCCGTGAACCGGCGAGAACTGGGCGAATGAGATTCTCATGGATGTCGTTCCGTCAGGGGAAAAGGGGGCGAAACCCGCCCCCGCTATGGGTCAGTTCAGTTGGAATCCGACCGCGTCGAAAACGGTCTTGGTCAGTTCGGGATCGAAGGTTTCAGCGTATTTCGCGATGACGGGGCGCACCGCGTCCTTCATCCGCTGCATCTCGGCCGGGTCGACCTCGGTCACGGTATTGCCCGCGTCGCGGATCGACTGCAGCGCCGAGACTTGCGCATCGCGCGAGATCTTGCGCTGCTCGATCGCGGTTTCGCGCGCCACATCGACGATCAGCTTCTGTTCGTCAGGGTTCAGCTTGTCCCAGAAGGGTTTGCCGATCAGCACGATCTGCGGGTTGTAATTGTGCCGCGTGACCGAGACGTATTTCTGGACCTCGTGGTATTTCGAGCCGAGGATGAACGGCGCGGTGGTTTCCTGCCCGTCCACGGCCCCGGTTTCCAGCGCGGTGTAAAGCTCGGTCACGGCCAAGGGCGTCGGGTTCGCCCCCAGCGCCGCCCACATGTCCACCAGCAGCTGGTTCTGCTGGACGCGGACCTTCAGCCCCGAGATATCCTCGATCTTGTTGATCTCGTGCTTGTTGTTGGTCAGCAGGCGGAAGCCCTGCTCCCAATAGGCAAGGCCGATCACGTCATGCTTGGGCAATTCGTCGTTCAGCTTCTTGCCGACCTCGCCGTCCAGCAGTTTGTCCATGACCTCGACATCCTGATAGATGAAGGGCAGGTCGAGGATGCCGAAATCCTGCTCTTGCGCGATCATGTTGCCGGCGTTCCAGACCATCATCTCGACCACGCCGCCCTGCAGCGAGGACAGGACCTGCACGTCGCCTCCCAGCACGCCGTTGGAAAAGACCTTGGTCTTCAGTTTGCCGCCGCTGCGCTCGGCCAGCTTGTCGGCAAAGATCTGCATGCCCAGGACCGGCGGGGTGCCAGCCTGCCCGGTGGCGGCGAACTTGATCAGGTGGGAATTGTATTCCTGCGCCTGAGCGCCGGACACAAGGAAGGCAGCGGCCAGAAGACCGATTATCGTTTTCATGTCGAAGTCCTTGTTGGGGATGGGAAAAAGGGTCTTGATGCCCTTTAGTGGGAAATCCATGCGGCCGGGACGGTGACCAGCTGGGGGAAAAGCACCAGCAGGAACAGCACCGCGACCTGCGCGAAGAAGAAGGGCAGCGTGCCCTTGCACAGCGCCTCGTAATCCATCTTGCCGACGGCACAGACCACGTTCAGCACCGTGCCGACCGGGGGAGTGATCAGCCCGATGGCGCAGTTGATCATGAACAGCACGCCGAAATAGATCGGGTCGACGCCTGCGGCGGTGACGACGGGGACAAGGATCGGACCCAGCAGCAAGATGGTCGGCGTCAGGTCCATTGCGGTGCCGACGATGATGATCAGCAGCATCAGGACAAAGACCAGCAGCTTGGGGTTGTCCATGAAGGGCTGGACCATCTCGATCACCTGGCCGGGAATGTCGGCGACGGTGATCATCCATGCCGGGATCGCGGCGGCGGCGACAAGGAACATCACCCCGGCCGAGGTCTTGCCGGCGCGGAAGGCGACCTCTTTCAGCTCGTCGAAGCTGAGTTCGCGATAGACGAACATGGCCACGAACAGCGAATAGGCGGCGGCGACGGCGGCGGCCTCGGTCGGCGTCACGATGCCGAAGCGCAGGCCGACAATGATGATGACCGGCAGCATCAGCGCCCAAAGGCTGTCGGCAAGGGCGCGGCCACGCTCGGCCCAGCTGGCGCGGGGGGCGGGCTCGCTGTCTTCCGAACGCGAGACGAAGAACCAGGTGATCGCCAGCGCCAGCGCGATCATGACGCCGGGCGCAATGCCCGCCATGAACAGCTTGCTGATCGACAGGTTTGTGGCGACGCCAAAGACGATGAAGCCGATGCTGGGCGGAATGATCGGCCCGATGATCGACGAGGCCGCGATCAGGCCACCCGCGCGTTCCTTGCTGTGCCCGGCCGCGACCATCATCGGCAGTAGCATGGCCGACAGCGAGGCCGCATCGGCAAGGGCCGAGCCGGACAGGCTGGACAGCAGCACCCCCGCGAAGATCACGACATAGCCAAGGCCGCCGCGGCGATGCCCCAGCAGCGATTGCGCCAGCGCGATGATACGCTTGGACAGGCCGCCCGTATTCATCACCTCGCCCGCAAGGATGAACAGCGGGATGGCGATCATCGGGAAGCTGTCGACCGCGTTCAGCAGGTTCTGCGCGATGATCTGGCCATCGAACAGCCCCATCTGCCACATCAGGGCAGCGCCCGTGACGATCAGCGCATAGGCGATCGGTGCACCAAGCGCGATGACAAGAAGCAGCGATCCCGTGAAAAGTGCGACGGTCATTTCAGGGCTCCCTGTGCCATCAGGCGCTCGGCCTCGTCCTCGTCTTCCGAGACGGAGACCTTCAGGTCGTCATCGGTCAGCCTGCCACTTACCAGCAGCACGATCTGCATGATCAGGAACAGGCCGCTCATCACCGCGAAGAACACCCCCGCCAGATACATCATGCCGATGGGCAGATGCGTCGCAGGCGAGATGACGTGAAGGTTGATCTTGGCCTGCTGCCAGCTGCCCACCAGCAGCAGCCACGTGACATAAAGCATGATGGCATGGGTCAGGCCGAAGGCGGCGCGGCGCATGGGGGCCGGAAGGCGCCGGACCAGCATGTCGACCCCGACATGGCCCCGTTCGTAAAGCACCAGCAGCGCGCCGATGAAGGTCATCCAGACATAAAGCAGGCCGGATATGCCCTCGGACAGATAGATCCCGCTGTTGAAGGCATAGCGCAGGACCACATTGGCAAAGATCAGGCACAGCATGCCCGCCACGCACAGGATCACGATCCAGCGCAAGATTCCGAGATAGATATTCCTGAAGGCGGTCATGTTCTCCCCGCTGTCAAAAGGGGGCCTGAACCCCTCATCCCGACAGGGGACGCAATTCCGCAATCGACCGAAGCCGTTATCTTCCCCGACAGCGCCGCCCATTCATCTGGGCCTGTTCACGCAGTCTCCCTGTCGCGGTCTGGGGTAATTCAATCATATGATGACTGTCAACATATGATTCAGCCGGTCTTCAACTTTCTGTAACGCTCAAGGCTGCCCACCAGATGGAAACGCATGGCCTCGCGCGCATCCAGGACATCCCGCCGGGCGATGGCATCGGCGATGCGGCGGTGTTCATCGTTCATCTTGGCAAGGTATTCCCGGGTCAGTTCCGGGACGGTGGCGTGGATCAGCTGGCTGCGCGGAATGATCACCGGCCCGATGAAGGACAGAAAGCGCGGCATGTAGCTGTTGCCGGTCGCCTCGGCGATGGCCATGTGAAACGCGAAATCCATCTCGCGCGGGTTTTCCGTGAACTTCGCAAGATCCGAGCTTTCCTCGATGATCTCCATGATTTTCAACAGTTCCGCATCCGAACGACGTTGCGCCGCAAGGCCCGAGGCCTCGACCTCGACACCAAGCCGCAGTTCCAGGATCTCCAGGATTTCGTCGAGTTCCCCAACCTTGTCGGAGCTGAGCTTGAGGATCGTTCCGTTCTGGCCCGACACGAAGACGCCGACGCCCTGCCGGGATTCCACCAGCCCTTCCGAGCGCAGATGGGCGATCGCCTCGCGCACGACGGTGCGGCTGACGTTATAGGTATCGCCCAGCTGCGCCTCGATCGGCAGCTTGTCGCCAACGGCGTATTCGCCCGATCCGATCCGTTCGGCAATATCCTTCGCGACAACGGAAGAAAGGCTGTCCCTGCGTTTTCTCATAATTTCAATCCCATCACGACTTATATGATGTCGTATCTTATTCGATGCCCGGTGGGAAGCGTGCTGCTGTTGGCGCTTTCGAGCGCGAATTCTTGCCCCCGCCCCTGAAACATTCCGCCAAGTCGTGGGTTGGCAGGACCTTGGAAAAGGGCGGATCAGCCCGAACGCGCAAAGGAAGTTGCCATGACTGACACGACTGGAACGCTCGTCTCTTCGGCCGATGTGAACGGTACCGCCGTCTATGGCAGGGATGGAAGCCATATCGGCGCGATCGACCACCTGATGATCGACAAGCTCTCCGGCAAGGTGGCCTATGCGGTGATGGGATTCGGCGGGTTCCTGGGTCTGGGCGAAGAGCACCTGCCGGTTCCCTGGCACACCCTGACCTACGACACCGCCATGGGTGGTTTCGTCACCGACCTGACCGAGGCGCAGGTGACGGGCGCGCCGGCGCGCACCAACAACTGGGACCGCGACCGCGATTGGGAAACCCCGACCTATGATTATTACGGCATCGCGCCCTATTGGATCTAGGCCGGACCGTCCTTGCCTGTGCAGCGCGTGGCGACATGAATGCGCACGGGCAGGGACGCATTTTTACCCTGCGCGCGCCATAACCGGCACGCCCGAGCCGAAAGGTATCTAGCGGATCTTACCTCGTGGCCGTGGGATAGATGAAGCCGTTGACGGGATAGGCCGCGCCAAGCTGGCCGGGCGCGCTTTCAAGCCGGACCGAGGACCAATCGTTTTTCGGGGAAACATCGACCGCCGCCATGTCGATCGAGACGCGGTTGCGGTCCCAGTTCGCATGGCTCAGCAGCACTTCGCGCTGTGACACCACCTTGGAAACGACAGCGACATGGCCATTGGGGTTTTTCCGCGTGGCCTTGAAGGACATCACCGCCGCGGGGGTCGGGGTTCTGCCGCGCGCATAATGGCCCTGCGCCTTGCCCCACCAGTCCTTGGCGTTCCCCAGGATCTGGACACCGCTGAGGGTCCGGGCAAAGGGCACGCACCAGACCCGTGCGCCATGGGTCTGCTTCGTCTTCACCTCAAGCAGGGCCAGCGACATGCGTTCGGGGGAAATATGCCCAAGCGTCACGTCGCCATTCTTGCTGATCTTGGTGCCGATCTCGATCCCGGATTGCGAGCTGCCACCCTGCATGGCTTGCTCTGAGCATCCGGCAAGCATCATGCATACCACTGCGCTTGCAGCGCAGGCGCGCCTGCTTGCCGACCAATCGATCATCTGCCCCTCATCCGCTTTTTCTGGGTCGCTCTGCGGCGACGCATACTTCTTAGCCTTGAGGGTGCCGTTACGACAATCGTGAGGTTCCCTGCAAAATCAACCATCGGCGTCATTTCGCCAACGCCCGGCCGCGGATCGGCAAAGAGTGACATCGGCGGCGCTTTGGGACGCCGTCGCAGCCATGGACGGACAGCACGGCGGAGACGCCGGAACCGGGCGTCATCAGGCTTGTCGATAGCCGGTCGGCTGCGACGGGAATTTCAGATTTTCTCCTGCGCCTTGCCTTCTCCCAAGACCGCGTATTTCAACATCGCGCCGTGGGTCGGATCACAGCCATCGAACAGGACAAAGGCATCCGGCGGCGGCGCAAGGTCAGGTCCATAGCGCTCGATGGTAGAGGTGATGACGGTTTCGGATTGCGGGGCGGCGGCGAATTCCTCCAGCGCAAGCAGTTCTGCGGGCGTCGCCCCTCCGACGCACCAGGACTGCTCCAGCACCGCGACGCGTGCGACGCCCGTGCTGTCGCGACCCAGCGCCACGTCATAGTTCCGTCGCGATGCCATCAGACCAAGATGGCGATCCGCTGCCTGGTCAAAGGCGGCCGCGCGCGCAACGATCATGCGGCTAAGCCAGGGCAGCCGGGCGGCGGCAAGGTCGTGAAGCGTGCCCCGGATGAAAAGCAGGGTCGATCCGCCATAGGCAGCCTCTCCACGGCTGTTCGGGGTGGTCGACTGGACGCCGACATAGGCGACGGTCTGCCCCGGAACCTCGGTCTGTCCGACGCTGAACGTGCGTATCCCGGCGATATCCTCCTCGATCACCAGCCCGGAGGGGACATGATCGCCCCAGCCATCCAGCACGGCGGACAGCTGTGACAGATCATGCGCCACCGCCTGACCCTGTCCACCCTCGGCTGGCACCTGCTTTACCCGCAGCCTGGGGAGGCGCTGAAGCAACTGGCGCCCGGCCGCCAGGGCATCTTCGGCAGAGAAGACGGTAAAGCCGGGCAGCGTGGCCATCGCCAGATCGCGGGACAGGCCCCCGGGCCATTGGGCCGGAACACAGGCGGGATTGCCGACCAGCGGATGCACGATGGCCTTGGTGGCATGCAACGCATCCTGCACCCATCCCCCCAGGAAATGACAAGGGGAGGCCGGTCGGAGGACCGGCCCGGCAAGGCAGGTCCGGGGAACCGCATAGTCGCCGTTTCCGGTGCCACGGTTCGTGACCGGCAGGCCAAGATGCCGGGCCAGCCGCCTGCCGATCGCATCAAGGCTTGCATCGGCATGACGGGCCGGATCGATGCCGTCGGTCAGGACAAGACGCTGGGGTCCCGAAATTGCAGGATCGAGGATGCTGTTCATGTCGCCCGGTTTCCAGCGGCGCCGATGCAATCCCGATGGAAATCGCCATGCGGCAGGGGCTTGTGAACCTGCAAGCCCGCGGAATGTTCCCCGTTGAAGTCGTGGAGGGCGGCACCCCTGCGGCGCAGCCGCGGGTTCAGGCAAACGGCCGGCTCAGCCCTTTTGCCCCGGCAAGTCCGAACCGCCAGGGGAGTTCTTGTGCCTTGCTGATGCCGATACGCGTCCCGACCGATAAATCGGGCTGTGCAAGGGCCAGCGTGATGGCAAGGTCTGGCCCCGCGAATGAAAGGCCATTGTCGTCGGCGCGCAGGCCCAGTGCCTCGGCCAGACGCCCCGGTCCGCTGCAAAGCGGCGCCGTGCCGCGACGCGACTGCATCAGATCCAGCCCGACCTGCGGCGCAAGGGCCCGTATCAGCACCGCCTCTCCGGGTTGTCCGACCACATTCAGGCAAAGATGGATGCCATAGCAGCGATAGACATAGGCGTGGCCCGACGGGCCGAACATGGCCGCGTTGCGCCGGGTCGGCCCGTTGAAGCTGTGCGAGGCGGGATCATCGGGGGCATAGGCCTCGGTCTCGATGATGGTGCCGCCCGCGCCACGCACGATCAGGCTGGCCCCGATCAGACGACGTGCCAACGCGACCGCATCCAGCCCTGCGATCTGTTCCTGAAATGTGGTCGCTGTCATCCGCCCCCGTTTTCGCCGCGCCAGTTGCATATCCCCGCCACCCAGCGATGAGCGGGATGGGCGGGGTTGTCTATTCCTCGCGTGGAACGGAATGGCCCGCGCCAGCGTGCCGGGGCATCGCTGGCCGGGTGCTACTTCGTCTTCCTCAGGCGATGACCAGATCCTCGGTCGAGGCAAAGAAGATTGCCTGACCGACCGCGGAGGCGACCTGATCTGCGCGATAGGGCTTGGGCAACAGGAAGGCGGGTTCCGGCCTTTCGCCTGTCAGCAGGCGTTCCGGGAAGGCGGTGATGAAGATCACGGGCAGGTCGCCAAGATCACCCATCAGCTGCCCCACGGCCTCGACCCCGGAAGAGCCGTCCGCAAGCTGGATGTCGCTGAGGATCAGATCCGGGCGCTGGGTTTGCGCAAGCTCGATGGCCGCCTTGTGCGTTCGCGCGATGCCCGTCACCTCGTGACCCAGGGACTGAACGATCCCCTTGAGATCCATCGCGATGATGGTTTCGTCCTCGATGATCATCACCTTGGCCGACAGCGCGCCGCCGATCTCGGCCCTCGCGATGGCAACCAGTTCGGCGGCCTCGTCCGAGCCGACCTGCATGATGCGGGCGATCTGGTCGTGGCTCATGTCCTCGATCGTGTGCAGCAGCAGCGCCTCGCGCGAATTGGGCGTCAGGTTGCGCAAACGGGCCTGTGCGCGGGTTTCCTGGCCGCTTTGCCCCTCGGTTTCGACCGGTTGGCCAGAGCTGTGCCAGATGCCGTGGAAGGTCCGGAACAGCCCGACACGGACATCATCCGGCGGGACCAGGCCCGGCTCCACCAGTATCGCTTCCAGCGTGGCCGCGGCGTAATTGTCGCCTGCTGTCTGGCTTCCCGTCAGCGCCCGCGCATAGCGGCGCAGAAACGGAAGCTCCTGACCGATGGATTGGGCCAAACTTGCTGCTGCCATGTCATCCTCAAGGTTTATTCATTCGGGCCGCCAGACGACTTGTCCAGAGCCACGGCCTTAACGCGCGGCCAACAGTTTGGTTTCCTTGCCGATCGTGCAGCGGGACAGGGGTTTTCGGTCTTTCTGCGCGTCAGGCGCCATGCTGCTCGGGAAGCCGTGCCGAAAGAATGTCGCGAACCGTCCGGATCAGGGTTTCCGCGGCGAACGGCTTTGCCAAAACGGGGTTGTCCGCAAAACCGCGGGGCAGATGTTCGCGGCCATAGCCCGAGACGAAGCAAAAGGGGATCGCGCGCCGCGTCAGGATGCTTGCCACCTCATCCACCGGCTTGCCACCAAGGTTTCCGTCCAGAAGCGCCAGGTCAATTTCCTCGCCGGCGGCCGCCGCTATCGCGTCAGGCAGGGTCCGGGCGATGCGCACTACCGACGCCCCCGCCTCTTCCAGTCCGGCGCGCAGATCCATGGCGACAAGCGCCTCGTCCTCAACCACCAGGATGCGGCGGCCGGCGACGACATCGGTGGCCGGGGCCTCGACCGGCGTCTCGCGTACAGGATTGGTCTCGACGGCGTCGGTCCTGTGAAAGCCGCTGCCGATCCGGATGGTCCAGATCACGCCTTCGGGTCGCCAGTCAGCGACGGCCCGGTTGCCGCCGATGCCGCTGCCGATCAGCGTCGAGCCAAAGCCCAGATTGGTCGGGGCCGTCACCGCCGGACCACCGCTTTCGCGCCAGACCAGCACCAGCTCGCTGCCGTGAATGTTCCATTGCAGGTGTACATCGCCGTCGGGCTGCGACAGCGCACCGTATTTTACCGCGTTCGTACCCAGCTCATGCAGGACCAATGCCAGGTGAAGGGTGTTTTCCGGCGACAACTTGATCGCTGGCCCGCTGCGGTGCAGCCGGTCGCCGTCCAGCGTGCCGGCGTGGATGTGGTCGCCCAGAATCTCGTCCAGCGAGGCGCTGCTCCAGGTGACGTTCGACAGGATCGAATGCGCGCGCGCCAGTGCCTGCAGGCGGCCGGAAAAGCGGTTGCCGAAATCGGAAAAGTCGCTGGCGCTGCGCAGCGTTTGACGGGCGATTGCCTGCACATTGGCAAGCGTGTTCTTGATGCGATGGTTCAGTTCGCCGACAAGAAGCGAACGCGTCGCCTCGGCGCGGTGGCGTTCGGTCACATCCAGGATCTGCAGCGACAGCGAGGTGCGGCCATTGGACGGATCCGTCAGCACAGAGCCGTAAAGTTCGCAATGCAACTGCCCTTGGGGACCGGCGGCAGCGATTTCGGCGGTATGTCGGGCCAGCGCATCGTCACCCGCCACCCATTCCGAAAGCATCTCCAGCGTCTGGGTCGAAAAACTGGGGGCGCGGCTCAGCGGTTGGCCGATCATGTCGGCGGCCTCGATGCCGAAGATGCGCCCTGCGCCTTGCGACCAGCTGCGAACCGTCAGGTCGGCGTCGCATTCCACCAGCGCAAGCGGCGAATTGTCGGCATGGGCGCGAAGCGAGGCCATCGCCAGGTCACGGTCATGCGCGATCTGCTGCAATTCGTCCCGCTGCCGCATCAGGTCCTTGGCCTGGCGCGCCAGTCGATAGAAGACATCGGCCTTGGATTTCAGGATCACGGGATCGATGGGCTTGAAGATATAGTCCACCCCGCCCGCATCATAGCCGCGAAAGCTGCGGGTTTCGCTGGGCTCGGCGGCGGTGACGAAGATGATGGGCACCTCGCGGGTGCGTTCGGTGCTGCGCATCAGCTCGGCCAGTTCATAGCCGTTGATGTCGGGCATCTGCACGTCGACGAAAGCCAGCTGGAAATCCTGCACCAGCATCATCTCCAGTGCCTCGTTCGCCGACAGCGCCTTGTGGATCTCCAGCCCGTCTCGACGAAGCAGCGCTTCCAGCGCCACCAGGTTTTCGGCGATGTCGTCCACCAGAAGAAAGCGGATCGGTCTGTCAGGCATGGGAATGCTCCGGTCGGGTCATGCGGCGCCAAATGCGCTCTTTTTCGTTGAACGGGGAAAAATCCGCCTGGTTCGTCGCGAACCGCAGTGTTTCATGCGCGCCAAGGCCAAGGAATCCGCCATGCACCAGCGAGTCGCTGAAAAGGCGCAAGACCCGGTCCTGAAGGTCTCGGTCGAAATAGATCATCACGTTTCGGCACGAGACCAGATGCACCTCGGAAAATACCTGGTCGGTGGCTAGGTCATGCTCGGAAAACACGGTCCGCTGGCGCAAGTCGCGGCGAAAGGCGGCGCTGCCATAGGCGGCAGTGTAGTAATCCGACAGCGATCCTCGTCCACCCGCCTGCTGATAATTGGTCGAGAACAGGGGCAGCCGCGCGATGTCATAGACACCGGCCCCGGCGCGGTCCAGCGCGCGCCGGTTGATCTCGGTCGCGTAAAAGATCGTGCGGTCCAGCAACCCTTCCTCGGCAAACAGGATCGCCAGGGAATACAGCTCCTCACCATTCGCACAGCCTGCCACCCAGACCTTCAGAGAAGGGAAGGTGCGCAGGTAGGGCACGACCTCGTTGCGCAGGGCAAGGAAATATTCGGGATCGCGGAACAGTTCGCTGACCTGGACCGTCAGGGCGTCGATCAGGATATGCAGAACCTCGGGCTCGCGCAGCAACCTCCCCTGAACCTCCGACAGGGTGGCGCAGCCCAGCCTTTCGCGCGCGGCTTCGATCCGGCGCATCAGCGAGGCGCGTGAATAGGACCGGAAATCGTAGTGATAGCGACGGTTCAGCGCATCCAGCAACAGGTCAAGTTCAAGCTGGGCGATCGGCTCTGCGGACAGGGCAAGCGTGGTCATCGGGGCATCCAGACACGCGCCAGGGACAGAAGCTTGTCGACATCCAGCGGCTTCGACAAATAGTCGTTGGCCCCGGCGGCCAGGCATTGCGCGTGGTCGTCGGCCATGGCCTTGGCGGTCAGCATGATGATCGGAAGGCTTTTCCAGCGCGCGATGCGGCGGATTTCCCGCGTCGCGGTCAGCCCGTCCATTTCCGGCATCATCACATCCATAAGCACCAGATCGATGCGCGGGCCGCCGCCATCGGCGACACGGCCCAATGCCTCCAGTGCCTCGCGCCCGTTGCGGGCGATCTGGACATCGACGCCATGCGGCTCAAGCACGCCGGTAAGGGCATAGACGTTGCGGATATCGTCCTCGACCACCAGGATGCGACGCCCGTCCAGATGCGCGTCGCGGTTCAGCGAGGCGGCCAGCATCTCGCGCTGGCGCGGCGGCAGATCCGAGACGACCTGATGCAGGAACAGCGTGACCTCGTCGATCAGGCGCTCGGGCGACTTCGCCCCCTTGATGATGATCGAGCGCGAATGCCGCCGCAGCCTTTGTTCCTCGGCGTCGCTGAGATCGCGCGCGGTATAGACGATCACCGGCGGGAACGGGGCGCTGTCATCCTCGCTCAGCTTTTCCAGCAGTTCGAAGCCAGAGGCGTCGGGCAGCGTCATGTCCAGCACGATGCAGTCAAAGCTGGTCTCGCGGCAGGCGGCCAACGCTTCGGCGGCGGTGGCGGTGCCGTGGGTTTCGACCTCGTTTGAACGCAGCAACTCGCGCAGGCCCATCAATTGGGCGGGATCGTCTTCGACGATCAGGACCTGCCGGGGGTGCTTCTTCAGCTTGCGATCAAGATTTTCGATGGCCTTGGCCAGCGACTCGCGCGCGACGGGCTTCAGCAAATAGCTCATCGCGCCCTGCGCCAGCGCCTTTGCCGAATGATCCTCGGCCGAGACGATGTGCACGGGGATGTGCCGTGTCCCCGCATCGCGTTTCAGCCGGTCCAGCACCGTCATTCCGGAATGGTCGGGCAGGCCGATATCCAGCACGATCCCCTTGGGCTTCTGTTCGCGCGCGAAGCGGATGGCCTCGTCGGCGGTCGCGACCACGGTGGTGCGGAAATCAAGCTCATCCGCCAGATCGACAAGGATGGACGCGAATGCCGGGTCATCCTCGACGATCAGCAACATGCGCTCGTCCGTGCTGGCCACGGCTTCGACCCGCGGCACCTCGGTCGCGATGGACGCCGGCACCCGGGAGGGCGCGGCGGGTCGTGCCAAGGCGGTGGCAGGGGGCGCATTCGGGGCCACCCGCGGCAGCAGCAGGGTAAAGGTGCTGCCCTTTCCCGGATGGCTTTCCAGCGTGATCTCACCCCCCAGCAGCTGCGCAAGATCACGAGAGATCGACAGACCCAGCCCGGTTCCGCCATAGCGTCGCGAGATGGTGCCATCGGCCTGACGGAACGCTTCAAACACGGCCTGCTGCTGCTCGGGCGCGATCCCTATGCCGGTGTCGATGACGGAAAAGGCCACGCCGTCCGCCTGTGCGGACAGGCGCAAGGTGACACTGCCCTTTTGCGTGAATTTCAGCGCATTCCCGATGAAATTGCGCAAAACCTGCTCGACCCGCACGGCATCCGTCACCAGCTCGCCCGCGTCATCTGCAATATCCAGATGCAGCGCCAGCCCGCGGTCCCGTGCCAAGGGCGAAAAGGCGCGCTCCATCTTCGCGGCGATGCTTGCGGCCACCACCGGCACCGGATCGAAATCGACCTTGCCCGCCTCGATGCGGGCGAGGTCCAGAATGTCGTTGATCAGCGCCAGAAGATCCTTGCCCGAGCTTTCGATCGTCTCGGCCCATTGCACCTGATCGGGGACCAGATTGCCGGGCCGGTTCTCGGCCAGCAGACGCGCCATGATCAGCAGGGCGTTCAGGGGCGTGCGCAGCTCATGCGACATGTTCGCGACAAATTCAGACTTGTAGCGGCTTTCGCGCGCCAGCTCCTCGGCCTGATCGGCAAGATCCCGGCGGGAACGGGCCAGCGCATCGCGCTGCTCCTCCAGCTGCGCGGTCTGGGTTTCAAGCTGGGCGTTCTGTTCTTCCAGTTCCGCCTGCTGGTCGCGCAGGCGGCCTTCGCTTTCGCGCAAGGCGCGTGTCTGCTCTTCCAGTTCCTCGTTGGTGGCCGCCAGCTCTTCGGTCTGGTTGTGCAGCTCTTCGGCCTGCCGCTGCGTCTCCTCAAGCAGCGCGCGCAACTCTCCCCGGTAAAGCGCCGAGCGCAGCAGCACGCCAATGCGTTCGGCCAGCCGGGGCAGCAGGTCCAGCGCGCGCGGGGACGGGGGCTGATCCAAGCCGATCTCGATCACGCCGTTCACCGACGCCCCGTCGCGCACCGGCAGGATGACGCTGTAAAGCGCCCTGCCCTGCAAAAGGCCCGAACGCCAGCCAAGCGCGCTGTCCCCCGGCGCCTCGAGCTTGACGATGCGCCGTTCTTTCAGCGCGCGCCGCAGATGGCCCGCCCCCATCGGATCCGACATGGCATCATCCAGACCCCAGCCTGCGATGCGCCGCAGACTGTCCCCTTCGACCGCGTAAAAGGCCGCCGCCCGCGCCTCAAGCGACTCGGACAGCACGGCAAGGCAGCGGTCGCCGATCTCTTCAGGGGAAAGATCCCCCTGCAAATCGTCGGCCAGCCGCACCTCGACGCGCTGTTCCCAATCATGCGCGGTGACCCTTTCGCGATTGCGGATCATTACGCTGCCGGCAAAGGACAGGATCAGCATGACCGTCGCTGCCAGGCTGCGGTTGAGCGCGGCAAGCCCCCGGTCCACGCCCGCGGGGCCTAGAAACCACCCGGCCAGAAGGACAAGAATGATGGTCCCCACCGCCAGAAACGGCATCCACCTGCGCGGCGACGCAAAGCTGAGCGTCAGGGCGAGGAAATAGAAAAGCCACAGGTTCCGCCCCAGGGGCACGTTGACATCAGCGGCAAAGGTCGCGGCAATGATAGCTCCCACGCCAAGCAGGATCGCCCATTCGGACAGGCGGGAAGTTCGTGAGGTCATGGATTGCTCGCGTGAGGAAGACTGGGATCGGGCAGACGGAGGCGCACCGTGATACAAGAGGGACTAAACATCAAGCTGCCTGAAGCCGGTTCCGGGACTGCCATACAACACCCGCGCCAGCAAAAGGTTTCAGTCGGGCGCTCAGATGGCGCGCGTGTTCAAATCCCTTCGGAAGCATCGAAGCGGCCCAAGGGCTGCGAACGGGGATGGCTCGGATCTTCGACCCGCGAAGCCGCGCCGGAATGCGCCGGAAAATCATCCACCCCCCGGAACCGGGCCTGCGCCCTGGTTCCGGGGGGCTTCTTCAAATCGCCGCGTGGTCATTCGTAACCATGACCTAGCGACGATAGGAAAGTCCGCGCCAGATGTGGCCATTGTCCCGGTCGCGTCCCCCATGCACGGCGCCGATATAGGCGGCCGCGGCAGCGATCAGCGACGACGCCGCCAGAAGAAACGCGGTCAGGATGCCGGTGATCCGGGCCTGTTCCGCTGCGTCAGCCGCGTGCTGCTTGGCCTCGTCCAGACGCTTTTGCGCCTCGGCCTTGAGTTGTTCGGCCTGCGCCTTGGCATCCTCGATTCTCTGCTGCGCCTCTGCGCGAAGGGCCTGGGCCTTCTCGATCGCGTCGTTGACGCGCGCATCGACCTCTGGTTCCGTCGCGCCGGTAAGGGCGGCAACCTCCTGTCGCAGATAGCCGCGGTCCTCGTCCGAGATTTCACCGCTGCGGACTATGTTGCCCAGAACCCCAACTATCCGTCTTTGGGATTGCGCCGGATCGGTTCCGCCATCCTGCGGTGACCCGCCTGGTGGACGCTGGCCCTGCGGGCGCAGCAGCGTGTCGGTGATATAGTCCAGGGGATTGCTTTGCAGACCTTGCGGCAGCACCTCCTCCAAGGTCGGCGCAAGCGCCTGGCCCGCGCCCTGCGCAAGGCCTCCGACCGCCTGCCCTGTGCCGGAAACCACGCCGCCCGCCAACTCGCCTGCGCCCTGGACCGCGCCGCCGACGACAGCCCCTGTCGCCTCGACTGCGGTCTTGGCGGCCGAGCCCGCGGCCCGCAAGCCGCCCGTCACGGCGGTCGTGGCCAAGGCGGCAGTGACGATCATGCCAAGCCCCCAGACCGCCAGACCGTTGATGCCGTCCCGGATCGCGACCTCGTCACTTGCGGCCGAGCCGACGGGTCGGCGCATGCGGCCCGCGATATAGCCCCCAAGGGCATTTGCGGCCACCATCGAGATGATGACGAACAGGGCCGTGACGACCAGCCACCACAGGCTGACGCCACCATCTTCGCCAACGGAAATCGACCCCAGCCCCAATGCCGCCGCAAAGGTCGTCAGCACGACGGCGACACCGCTGGCGACCACCCCTCCCGCGAAGACAGCCGACCAGTCGACATGGCTGCGGTTCGATCCGCCTTCGGGATATGAACCGGCCATCAGCGTAGCCCCAGAATTGAAAGAATGAACAGGACGACCACGACAAGGCCGACCAGATAGATGATCGAGTTCACTGCAATTCTCCTTCCGGCTTGGTTGAGAACAGGTCGACAGAAATTCGCCTTCGGATCGCGCGGCCCGGCCACTGTCAGCAGTCTTCTTTCTTGTCCCGGTTCCCGCCCATCGCCGTGTCGGGCTTTGCGCCCTGCGGCCCGGACTTGAGGAATTCTTCGGGCTGGTGGGCCGAGCCGTCGTGCTTTCCCTGACCATTCTCCCGGTCGGGATTGGTCGCGGGATTGTCCTGCTCGTCGTCGCCATTCTTGCGGGTCATGTCGGATCCTCCGGGGCGCTGAACCCTGGAAGAAGGCAATTGTTCCCGGTGCGTGAAATGTCGAAGTCGGAAAGGGAAATCAGGGAAAGTATGCCGCCCCCGCCCGCCGCTTGCAGGCGGTGGGCCAATGACAAGCCTGCCCGGCGGGCGCGAGGGGGGCTGCCCCGCGCGCCGCGTTGCAGGGGCAGGTTTCAGTCCGCCGCGCGCAGTCCCCGCCGCGTTTCGTTCGTCGACAGTTCGTTGTTCAGGCGGGTGAATTCGGCCCGTGCCTTGGGACGCTGGTCGGCGTTCAGATAGGCATAGGCGCGCAGGATCGCGAGATCGCGACGAATGCCGCCGCTGACCTGTTCCAGCGCATCGAAGTAACGGATCGCGTCCCGATAGCGCCGTTCGCGATAGGCCTGCACCCCGCGCTGGTCCAGGATCTGGCGTTCGACATCGACGCGCTGCTGGCGCGTGAAATCGGTGGATGCGGCCAGGCGCGAGGCCTCTTCGGCCATGCCAAGTTTCAGATAGGACAGCGCCAGCCCATAGCGCGCCTCGCGCTGCTGCTGGGCGGTCAGGCGACCGGACAATGCGGCCTTGAAATCGGCCATCGCATCCATGGTCCGGTCAAGATTATAGACGCACCAGGCCCGCTCCAGAACCGTTCCGGCGGCACGCGCATTTGCGGTCCGCGCCGCACATTGCGCCGGGGTCTCGCGTGAGCGGCGCGGGGCGACCGCCGCCCCGCCTTCGCGATCCGCGCTGCGCGCCTGCTGCTGGCGACGGGGCTGGGATTGCGGCTGCGCCTCTCGTGGCGCGGTCGCGGCTGGCGCGGGCGCGGGCGCGGCCTTGGGCGTCGCGGCAATGACCGGCTGACTGCCCCCCCTGCCCGCCAGAAGCCGCTGCAAAAGCTGGTCATAGCGTGCCGCCTCGGCCGGGAAACGTCCGCTGACCTGGGCGACCATCGCGCGCAATTCGGTCTCGCTGCTGACCCCATCCGCCTTTTCGATGGTCGAGGCCAGATCGTTCGGATTGACGCAGGCCCCCAGGATCGCGCGATAGGTGGCCAGCGCCTCGGCCGAGTTTCCGGCCTTGCGCTGCCCATCGGCAATGCGCCAGGCATTGTCGATCCGGTCGCAGCGCAAAAGGCCGGGGGTGCGCGCCGCGACGGAACGCGCGGCGTCGACATCCCCGCTTTTCAGCGCGGCATCCAGCGTCTGCTGGCCCGAAGCGGTCTCAAGCTGGGTGGTCATGTCCGCGGGCGGGGTCCAGTTCGGATAATCCCGCCGCATCGCCGCCAGTGTCGCGCGCGCCTGGTCAAGCTGGCCTGCGGCGACCTGCTTGTAGAAGACGTCGATCTCGGTGCTGGGGGAACGGTTGGACAGCTGGCTCAGATCCGCAGGCGGCGTCCATTGCGGATATTTCAGCCGCAGCCTTCGCAGCTCGGCATCCACCGCCGCGGTTTCGTTCCGCTGCAGATAGATGTTCAGCGCCAGAAATTCGTCCGGCGAAGGGGCGTCCTGCGCAAAGGCCGGAAAGGCGGCAAGCAGGGCGGCGGCAAGGAAGGTCGAACGGATCATATGGGCACGCATTGGGGATATTTCGTCGCCTGTGTGACCAGCGCCATCAGATGCAGGGTCGCCGGATAATAGGGTTGATCGGTGGTGAAACGCGGCATGACCGAACCGACACCACCCGAGACCGCGCAATTGCTGAGCGCGGCAACGGCGCGATAACCGGCATGGGTGCTGCGTTCCAGCACCTCGCGGGTCGCGGGATCGAACACGACGGGGGGATTGTCCTCTTTCCACGCAGCCGCCGTCGCCTCGGCAAAATTCGCGACCGCCTTAGACGAGGCATTCCCCGACCACAGGGCCATCAGCGGCACGCGGATCGCCTCATACCCGGACTTGCGCGAAAAGCTGTCGGGCGGGGGCACGGGGCCCTGGGCGGTCAGCGCGATCCAGTCCGGGACCAGCCCGCCTTGCGCCAGCGTCCCGATCAGCGCATCGCCCGCATCCGCCATCGCAGTCAGTTCGCCGATCCCGGTTGCCGCTGCAATCTCGCGCATCGCGCGCGGCATGTAATACGAGGGGTTCAGAACAACCTGCTCGGCCGTCCGGAACCCGGTCGCCGCCGGCAGCAGCAACAATGTCCCGCCGCCATCGGGATGGGGCGCGGCGCAAAGCCGGACGATGTCCGCCGCAATGCGGGTCGCGCGCTCGACCAGGTCCGGGCGGCCCTGTCTGGCACCGGCAAGGACCATGCCCCAGGCGTGGAACAGATCCCCATCGGTGGCATTGTTGCGATCCTGGATCTGGGGGGTGGCATCGGGCAGCCAACGCCACGCCAGCAGTGCATCGTCGCGGACGGCAAGGTTGGTGTCGCTCCATCCCAGGATCGCATCGAACGCCGCCCGATCCTCGAACAAGGCGGCAAGGGTCAGGCCATAGCCCTGCCCCTCGGAATGGCTGGCAGAGTTCTGGTAGCCGTCGATCACCCGCCCGTCATCGGCAAGGCACAGCGACTTCCACATCCGCCAGGATTCCTGAAGCGGGTGGTTCGCGTCGAAATACCCCGCCTCATTCGCCCCCCAGGCCCGATCGGCGATGGGCAATGCAGCGGCCGCGGCCAGTGTGCGGCACAGGAACGCCCGCCGGTCCATCAGCGCATCCTCCGCTTGCGGAACAACACCACCACTAGCAGTGCCGGGATGGTCGAGATCAGGCCAAGGCCCAGCAGGACCACCGTGAACAGGAACGGCGACCACGAGGCATAGTTGCCCAGCACCGGCAGCAGGTTCAGGGGCGTGACCGGCCCTTCCATCCGCGGAAGTTCGGCCGAGGACCAGACCTGCCACGTCCCGTCATTCGAGATCAGCACCGCCCTGCCCTCGCCCAGCCAGGCGTCGCGAAGGGTGTTCAGGGTCGCTGCCACGGTCTGGATCTGCGCACCGGGACCCAGGACAAGTTGCAGCGTTCCGGGCTGATCCGGCCCGCCCGGCATCAGCAGCGCATCGCCCTTGCGGCCCTGCAGCCATTCGGACAGCGCATCGTCCGAGGTCATGAAGGCCGCATTCTCAATCCGCTCGCGCTGGCGGGACAGCCAGCCGCCCAACGAATGCCGGGGGGTGGCTTGGGTTTCGGCGGTAACCTGTTCCTGTGCCGGGGATGCTTCCTCTTCGCTCAGACGGAAGCGCGGCTCAGCGGGGGCGGCAGGGGTCTGGGTCGCGGGCGCTGCAGCGGCGGCCACCGGAAACAGCGCCTCCTGCAGCACGCGAACCGGCAGGTCAGAGCCCGATTGCGGAAGTCCCGCGATATCGACAAGGTCCAGCCGCACCTCCGCATCGGGGCTGTCGCCCGGCGCAAGACCGGCCGCCAGTTGCGCGGCGAAAACCTGCATCCGGCGCGGATCGCCTGCATCGGGACTGACGGCGATCCCCGCGGGGGTCAGCCCCGACAGCCGGGCCGAGATGCCCGCAAGCCGCATCGCGGGCGAGGACGGAACCTCGATGCTGGTGTCCCTGGTGACGACCAGCATGTCCGTGCGGCGCAAGGGACAGGCGGAATCGCTTGGATTTCCGGGCACCATCATTTCGAAGCTCAGCTTGTTCAGCCCCGGATGCAGAAGCCGCGCGGCAAAGGGAACGGCCAGCGGCTCCATGATCTTGCCGCCGTCCCGGTCCAGCGGCAGCAGGCGGATGGTTTCGTCATTCATCTTGACCAGCAGCATCGCACCTTGCGGCAGGTCGGCGGCAAAGCCGTAATGCAGCTTCAGATGCGCCTTCTGGTTGGCCAGAAGCAGCCAGTCCGCGGGCAGCCGGAACGGCAGGTCGTGGCGGAAATAGTGGGTATTCCCGACGATGTCATCCGCGCCAAGATCCGCCAGGGTCAGGGTCTGGCCGGGGGGCAGCATGGGGGCCGGGTGCGGCGCGGGCAGCGCATCGGGCAGAATGGCACCCGCAAGATCCGGCAATTGGCCGTTCGCGGTTTCGATCTGCAGAACGGTCGCGCCCCCGGCATCCTGGCGATAGCTGACCCGGCTTTGGTCAGACGCGATCAGCGCGACAGCGGCGCCGCCTGCCGAAGCGGGGGCATAGAATGACTGCACATTCAGCTGGCCCTGCCCCTGCATCGCAGCGCCAAGCGCGCCGGCCACGGCGCGCAGGGTGTCCGGTTCGATCTGCTGGTCCACGCGCAGGTCCAGCGGCTGCCCCGCACCGATCTGGTTGCCGACCGCCAGCGAAAAGATCCGGGCATCCGGCGGCAAGGCGTCCAGCGGGTATTCGGCGCCGCTGCGGGCAAGCTGGATCTCGGTCCAAAGCTGGAAACTGGCATCGGGTCCGCAGAAGATGCGGTGCGGCTGGCGGACCAGGATGCCGATCCTGTTCAGCCCCGGCTTCAGGTCCGGCGCGGGCACGCGCAGCGCGCCGAAGCCGTCGAAATTCTGCAGCGGCAGGTCGACCGGCGGGGCATCGTTGACCGTGACCTGCAGGGCGGCCGTATCGGGCAGCACGTCGATCGAGGAACGCACGTTCAGCACCAGTTCTTCCGGCAGGGGCACCCCCTCGGGAAGCAACAGGGAAAAACCGCTTTCGGCGACCTCTCCGGTCAGGCGGACCACGCCCGGCTGGGACAGGCCCGCCCCCATCACGATCGCATGGGGCAGGGGCGCGGTCGGGCGCAGGCCCAGGAAACGCTGGCGATCAGGCGCTTCGGCCACTGGCTCGGTTCCGTCGCGCTGCGCCGGAACGGGCGCAAGCGCGGGCACCGCCGCCGGTCCCGGCGCGGGCGCGGGCGCGGGGCTGGCAGCTTCGGGCGGAGGGGTGATCTGGATCTCGGGCACGGGCTGTGCAAGGGCACCGCCAGCCAGCATCCCCCAAACCAGCGCCATCCGGCATGAGGACGACAGGAAGCCGCGCGGGATCATCCTCGGCCCTCCATCCCGATCAGGGCTTCAAGCGGCTGCGGCATGGCTTCGTTGCGATGCTCCTCGGTGTCGAAATCCGCGCCGAAGGCCATCAGGTGCGCGGGCTTCTGGTCCATCTGCTGCGCACGCGCGTTCCGCCGGCGTCGTGCCGGTTCGCGCATGAAATCCGAGATTGTCTTGGGGATCGAGGTCAGCATCAGCCCCACGATATACAGAAGCCCCGCCGTCAGGCCCTTGCCTTCGCGCGTGGCTTCGCGCTGCGCGAGCCAGGTTTCGCTGCTGCCGAAGATCAGCTGCGCCACGACCTCGCGGACGGCCATCGGTTGGTCCGGCAGGAAGCGCACCCCCAGCGTGGTGCCGTTCTGCGCGCTGTTCTGCAAGGCCAGGACCACCGCCCGCACATTCTGTTCCAGATGGGTGGCGTTCTCGAAACGCGGGCGGAAGGAAATCTCGTCCCCCTGCCGGATCATGCGCGCATCCTTGCCTTGCGGGGTCTGGTCCAGGCGCAGATGCGCCCCGCTGGTAGATACGTCCAGCACAGTCCCCTTCAACGGGAAGGGACCGCAGTTGGCCCAACTGATGGTTGTCGGCACGCTGATCGCGATGCGCGGCGCGCTGCGGCGCTGCTGCTTTTCCGAGACAGCCCGCAAGGACAGCGACACCAGAAGCAGGTTGATGACGGCCCAGACCCCCACGACCGACAGGACGCTGCGGTCGCCGGGAAAGGCGATCCAGCGCGCGACCAGCGCGATGACCCCTGCCAGCGTCAGGGCGAACAGCCCCAGAAGCGGCTTGTAGATCGGCGAGATATAGTTCTCGGCCAAAGTCTCGTCCTTGGCGGTGACCGCGAACTTGGCGGCGCGCGGGCGCAGGATGGTTCGGAAAATCGCGGTCGCCAGATAGGGCGCCTGCGCGATTTCATAGATTTCCGAGATCAGCGGCCATCGATAACGGGCAAAGATGCCGTTCTGGACCAGAAGCACGACCGCCATATAGCTCAGGACATAGGTCATCGCCTCCTGGAAGGTGGTGACGACGATCTCGACCCCGAAGAACAGATACGTCAGGGGCGCGATGATATAGACCAGCCGGATCAGCGGAAAGAACCAGAAGGACATCGAGTTGATATAGCACAGCCGCTGCAACGGCTTCAGGCCGCGCCGGAACAGCGGGTTCTTCAGCATCAGCATCTGGACCATGCCAGAGGCCCAGCGGCCGCGCTGCTGGATGAAGGACACGAAGGTCTCGGGCTGCAGGCCCGCGATCATGGCGCGGTCGATATACAGGCTGCGCCAGCCGCGCGAATGGATCTCCAGCGCGGTTTCGGCATCCTCGGTGATCGTCTCGCCGGCGAAACCGCCCACGCTGTCCAACGCCTTGCGGCGCAGCACGGCGGCAGAACCGCAGAAGAACGCGCCACCCCAGCGGTCAAGCCCGCGATGGATCATGCCATAGAACATCTCGTTCTCGGGCGGGGATTTCAGGCCCAGGTTGCGCTGGATCGGGTCGGGGTTGATGAAATGGTGCGGGGTCTGCACCAGGAACAGCTTTGGATCCTGCGCGAAATATCCGACGGTCCGCGCCAGAAAATCGCGCGAAGGCACGTGGTCGGCGTCGAAGACCACCACCAGATCGCCGTCCAGCCGCTCCAGCGCGGCGCTCATGTTGCCGGCCTTGGCATGTTCGTTCTTGGCGCGCGTGGAATAGATCACGTTCAGTTCTTGGCACAGCTTCTGCAACTCGGCGCGCCGGGCACGGGCGCGCGCGGCCAGCTCGGGGTCGGAAGAATTGCAGCGCTGGTCGGTGCCGCCGTCGTCGCACAGCACGACCCGCCGGCGCGAGGCGGGGTAGACCATGTTCTTGGCCGCCGAAAGCGTGATGCTGAGCATCTCGACCGGTTCGTTATAGGACGGGACAAGGATGTCGACGGTTGGCAGGTTTTCCAGCTCGACCTTGGGCGGCAAGCCGCGCTCCAGGGGGTCGGCGGTGATGAAGCCGCCCAGGAAGAACACCAGGATCGAATAGGTCTCGACCACCAAAAGCAGGACCGCGAAGACGAACGAGGCACTCAGCTCGGGTTCCGGCAGTGTCGCGGTGACGCGCCAGAACCAATAGCGCAGGACCACGACACTGGCGACCCCGACCAGCGCCATCCGCGCCGCGATATTCGTCGTGAAGGGCTTCAGGATCATCACCAGCAGAACGGCGACCACACCCAGCATCGCCTGCGCCATGTTCGAGACCGGCGCGGCGCTGAGGATGAAGACCGGCACCAGCGCCAGCACCCACAGCGACATCAGCAGAAAGCGCATCGGACCATGACCCTTCATCACCGCTGCCCTCCGGTCGTCGTCCTGGGCGTCAGGTTGCCGGTGGGGGCTGCCAGCGGCGACAGCATCCGGCTGACGCCATCGGCGCCCCCAGCCCCCGGCGCGATGCCGATGCTGTTGGCCAGAAGCGGCGCCAGCGCGTCTTGCTGGCTACCGTTGACGCAATTTCGAACGATGATGTCCATGATGCCCGCCCCGCCCGGCAACTGGCGCATCCCTCCGTCCACGCGGCGGATCCCAAGGATGCAGTTGGTGCTTTCACCGACGCTCTGGCCGGTCCAGAAATAGGTTCCGATCTCATCCTGGGCCTCAAGCAGATCGCCAGAGCCGAGATTGGTGAAGGGATGGGGCAAGCCCCCGAAACGGGCGACCAGATCCTCGAAACGCAGCCTGCCCAAGTTCGATGACCCCGCCCGCGTCCGCAGCAGGATAATGTTGTCGCCAGAAACGCCGGACGCATTGGACAGCCCGATCTTCTGCTCGGTCTCGGCCCCCAGATTGCGCTGAAGCACGCTGCGGGTATTGGCGGCATTCACCCATGCCTGACTGGTCGGAACCGCGACAAAGGGAGAGCGCTCCTCGATCTGGCTGCGCGTCAGGCCGAAGGTCTGCGGATCGGTGCTGCACCCGCTTGCAACCGCTGCCGTCAGGGCCAGCGCCAGCACAAGGCGGCACTTACCCAACATTGCAAGACGACGCCCAGTCTTTCGCCCCATGCCACGATCGCGAACATCCCGAGCCGTCATCTTGTCTCCTTGCGTAACCGTTGCTGACATTAGCAAGCCCGGCACCGGGCCTCACCCTTGGGAAAGCACAATGTGGAAAGATTGTGGCATTAAGGACATGTTCACGCGCCGATTGCAGCGCGCTGCATGTCCAATCCACTGCATGGCGGCAGTTTATTCGCTGCGGTCATTTTTTCCGACTAACCTTTCGGATGTTCTGGGCTAAGAAGAAACACCGTTTGATTGTTAACCGGTCCCATCAATTCCCCGCGGGTGGAGGAAAGATTTTGACGAACCGCACGATTGGCTTCTCGCTTGGGTCTCAACTCGCCGCGGTGATGCTGAGTTTCCTGCTGATCGTCGCAGTGGTGACTTTTGTCGTCAATATCGGAACCCGGCACCTGTCTTCGGCCCAGAACGAGGTGCGCGACCTGACGGCCAGCCTGACCGCGATCGAGGCGGTCGAACGCGCGATCCTTGCCCGTGAACTGGCTCTAGTGGACACCCTGTCGCGCGGAACCGATGAATCGCGCGAGAAATTCGACAAGGCCCATCAGGAAACGCTGACGGCGGTCGAAAGGCTGCTGCGCCTGCCCGGCCTTGACGCGCAGGCGGTTGCGGACGCGGTTGCGATCCAGGTCGCGGCAACCCAATGGATGAACGAAAGGGCGATTCCGCTGCTGACGCGCATCGAGGGGACCGTGACCCCCGGCGCGCGCGCACAGGCCCTGTCCTATTTCCTGACCACCAACGTGACCGAACGGATCGACAGCTTCCCGCGGGAATCCTTTGATCGGCTGGACGGGCTGGTCGAAGGCCAGTTGGACGAGGCGCGGGAAAAGCGCAACGACGCCATCGAATGGCTGCGCACGGCCAGCATCATCGCGGCGGTCTGCGTCGCGCTGGCCGCGCTTCTGGCCTATCTGGTGCTGTACAAGCGCATCGGCGCGCCGCTGAAACGGCTGGCGGTGACGATGCACCGGCTGGCCAATGACGACCGCGCCGAGGCCGTGCCCTTTCAGGACCGCCCCGACGAAATCGGCGCGATGAGCCGCTCGCTGCTGATCTTTCGCAACCTTGCGACGGAACGCAGCGCGGACCTGCAGGCGCGCGAGGCGCTGACCGAGCTTTCGCAGATCATCCAGCGCCAAAAGACGCTGAAGGATTTCGCCGATGCCGCGCTGCAAACCCTGGCCCCCCATATCAAGGCCGGGGTCGGCGTCTTCTTCGCCTTTGACGAAGCCAGCCAGACGCTGAACCTTTACGCCAGCTATGGCTTTCGGGAACGGCGGCACGTCGCGACAAGCTATAAGCTGGGCGAAGGGCTGGTCGGCCAATGCGCGCTGGAACGCAAGGCGATCATGCTGTCCCCGGTCCCCGATGACTATGTCAGGATCCATTCCGGCACGGGGGAGGGAACGCCGGCGCTGGTCCTTGTCGTGCCGGTGCTGGTGCAGGACCGTCTGATCGGCGTCATGGAATTCGCGATGGTCGACACACCCGATGATGTCCGCCGCCGCATCGTCGAGGACGCGCCGGGCATCGTCGCCCTGCCCCTTGAAAACCTGCGCCGCGTCCTGCGCACCCGCGAGCTGCTTGAGCAAAGCCAGCGCCAGACCGAAGAGCTGCAGGCCGCCGAGGAAGAACTTCGCGCCCAGCAAGAGGCCCTGCAGGCCACCAATGACGAATTGGAACGCCGCAGCGACGAACTGGCGCTTCAAGGGCAGAAGCTGATCGAGTCCCGACAGGAGGCGATCTCGCGCGCGGAAGAGGTCGAACGCGCGAACCAGTACAAGTCGCGCTTCCTTGCCAATATGTCGCATGAACTGCGCACGCCCCTGAACAGCATGCTGATCCTTGCCCAGGACCTGGCCGAGAATGACCAGGGCAACCTGGACAAGGAACAGGTTGAAGCGGCATCGGTCATTCATACCAGCGGCGTCAGCCTGCTGCGCCTGATCAACGACATCCTGGACCTCTCCAAGATCGAGGCGGGCAAGCTGGAAACCAGCCGCGAACGCGTTTCCCCGGCGGCCTTCTGCCACACGCTGGAACGTACCTTCCGCCCGCTTGCGGAACAGAAGGGGCTGGAATTCACGCTGCATTTCGCCCCGGACCTGCCGACCCAGATCTGGACCGACGGTGGCAAGCTGGAGCAGATTGCGAACAACCTGATCGGGAATGCGCTGAAATTCACCGCCGAAGGCTCGGTCAAGGTCGACGTTTCCTCGCAGGACAATGGGCAGGTCCTGTCGTTGCGCGTGACCGATACCGGGATCGGCATTCCGGGCGACAAGCTGCAGGCGATCTTCCGTCCGTTCGAGCAGGTCGATGGCAGCACGCGCCGGCAGTTTGGCGGCACCGGCCTTGGCCTTGCGATCTCGCGCCAGCTTGTCCAGCTTTTGGGCGGCGAGCTGGTGGTCAGCAGCGTCGAGGGCGAAGGCTCGACCTTCCACATGACCCTGCCCCTGCAAGCCGGTGACGGGACGACCGAGGCCGCGCCGGAACCGGCAATGCCGGTCCGCAAGCCCGTCCTGAACGGCGGCGACAATCCCGGCAACAGCGTTACGACACAGGATCGAAGCGCGGTCCTGGTGATCGAGGACGATCCCGGCACCCAGGTCGCCATCTCGCAGCTTCTGTCCCGCGCGGGCATCGAGGTCGTCTCGGCCATGACCGGAGAGGACGCGCTGAGCCTGATGGCCGCGCGCAGCTTTGGCTGCGTCATCCTGGATATCGGCCTGCCCGACGTCACGGGGTTCGAACTGCTGGACAAGATGTACGCCCGCGCCGAACGCGCACCCGTCGTCATCTATTCGGCCCGCGACCTGTCGCCGGACGAAACCCTGCGTCTGCGCGCCTTTACCGACAGCATCGTCCTGAAGGGCGAGCATTCGCAAAAGCGCCTGCTGGACGAGGTCGAGCAGTTCCTGAAGGGGCAACCGCGTCCCGCGCCGAACGGATCGGCCCCACCTGTCGCAGCCCCCGCCCCGGCAAGACCGGAAACCGCCAGCATCTCGGGCAAGGTGCTGCTGGTCGATGACGACATGCGCAATATCTATGCCTTGGCCAAGGTCCTGCGCGGCAAGGGCATGGACGTGATCCTGGCGCAGGACGGCATCAAGGCGCTGGCCGAACTGGAGGCAAATCCCGGCGTCCAGATCGTCCTGATGGACATGATGATGCCGAACATGGACGGCTATGAGGCGATGACCGAGATCCGCAAGCGCGGCGGCGAATGGAAGCAACTGCCGATCATTGCCCTGACCGCCAAGGCGATGAAGGACGACCGCGACAAGTGCCTTGCGGCGGGCGCGACCGATTACATGACCAAGCCGGTCGAGGTGCCGAAGCTGCTGACGATGATCCGCGAGCATCTTCCGAATGGAAAATGAGGTCGCCGAAATCACCCGGGCCGTGTTCGAAAGGTTCGGCTATGATTTCCGCGGCTATCGGCACCGACCACTTGAAGGCCGGATGCGCTATCTTTGCACCAAGCTTCGTCTGGCCGAATTCGCGGAATTGCGGGACTGGATCCTGGCCAATCCCGACCGGATCGATTTCGTGATCGAAAACCTGACGATCTCGGTCAGCGACTATTTCCGCGAACCCGAAACCTTTGCCGAGGTCAAGACCCGCATCTTTTCGCTGCTCAGCAGCTTTTCCAGCATCACCATCTGGCATGCGGGATGCGCCGGCGGGCAGGAGGTCTTTTCGCTGGCGGTCCTGCTGAAAGAGGCCGGGCTGTATTCCCGCGCCCGGATCTTTGCCAGCGACATATCCGGCGCGCGGCTGAATGCTGCCCGGGGCGGAGCCAAAATTCCCCTGAACCAGTTCGAGACGGTCGAGCGCAGGTATCGCGAAAGTGGCGGCGCGGGCCTGCTGACCTCGCATCTTCGCATGTCGGGCGACGGGTTCCGCTTTGATCCCGCGCTGATGGACAACGTGACTTTCGTCGAGCACAACCTTGCGACGGACGGCGTCTTTTGCGAGGCTAACCTGATCTTCTGCCGGAATGTCCTGATCTATTTCGGCGACGATCTGCAATTGCAGGTGTTCAACCTGTTTCAGGATTCGCTGGCGCGCGGCGGGTTCCTGTGTCTGGGCAGCCGCGAGACCCCGATCGGAGCGGGGCCCGGTTTCGTGAAAGAGCAAGGGTGCAACCGCATCTATCGGCCACTTCGCCCCCCCCGCGGGCCGATCCTTGCAATGGCATGACAAGAAGAGTGACGAAGCATGACGAGTATCCCCGGAAAGTACCTGGCCGAGCCGGTCGATCGCCCCAAGATCCTGTTGGTGGACGATATCCCCGCCAACCTGATCGCGATGCGGACACTGCTGCGCAATGTCGATGCCGATATCGTGGTCGCGCAATCCGGCAACGAGGCGCTGTCGCTGGCGCTTGACCTGCAATTCGCCCTGATCCTGCTGGATGTGCAGATGCCCGAGATGGACGGGTTCGAAGTCGCGGAATACCTACGCGACAACCCGTTCTCGGCGGAAACGCCCATTGTCTTTCTGACCGCGTCGAATTCGGACGAGGTCAGCCAGATCCGGGGCTACATGTCCGGCGCGATCGACTATGTCCAGAAGCCGGTGAACGAGCAGATATTGCTGTCCAAGGTTTCCGTCCTGCTGGAGCTTTACCTGAACAAGAACCGGCTGGTGCAGGCCCTGCGAGAGGTCCACCGCCAGCGCCAGATCCTGCAAGCCACCTTCGATGCGGTGGGCGACGGCGTCATCGCGACCGACAATCAGGACCGCATTTCGTGGATGAACCCTTCGGCGCAGCGGATCACGGGCTGGGATGCGGAAAACGCCTATGGCAGCGATCTTGCGCGGGTCTTTCCGGTCGTCACCGCCGATGGCGAACCGATGAAGCTGTTCGACCCCGATCCGGCGGAAATCGCGACGGCTGACCTGCCGCAAGCCATGCTGCGCACCCGGTCAGGCGGGCTTTTGCCGGTGACAAAATCGGCCTCGATCGTCAAGGATACCGAGGGCGATACCATGGGGGGCGTGATCGTCTTTCAGGACGCCTCGCACGCCTATGCCCGCCATCTGGCCCTGATCGACGAGGCCGAGACCGATCCGCTGACCGGCCTGCTGAACCGTGCCGGGTTCAACAAGCGGCTGGGTCACCTGCTAGCCGAGCGCCGAAGCGATCTTGCGCTGCTGTTTGGTGATCTCGATCTGTTCAAGCCGGTAAACGACATCCACGGCCATGCCGCGGGGGACAAGGTTCTGCGGGAAATTGCCACGCGGCTGACGAATTGCGTCCGCGCCGATGATGTGGTGGCGCGATGGGCCGGTGACGAATTCGCCATCCTGATGGTCTGCGACGACAGAAGCGATGCGGACCAGATGGCCAGCCGACTGGCCGAAGCGGTCCGGCAGCCGATCGTCGTGGGCATTAATGGCGAAACGGCAAGCGTCGGCATCAGCCTTGGCGTCTCGATGGCCAGCGAGTCCTTCTGGGACCATGCCGAACTTCTCGCCAAGGCGGATCGGCTGCTTTACGCGGTCAAGTCTGCGCGCGACGGGATCGCCGCCCGCAGCCGGAACTGAATGGACCGACGCACGGAGGCGCGCGAATTGCAGGACGAAACGGGCAACATTCCGGCCAAGGGCTGCGCGCGCGAAAGCATCAGGGACCGCCAGCGCATCGGGGCCGAGCTTGGCCTTGCGCTCAGCCAGCGCCAGTTGAGCGTCCGGTTCCAGCCCCAGCTTCGGCTTGCGGATGGAACCGTCTCGGGGTTCGAGGCGCTTGCCCGCTGGCACAGCCCGGTTCTGGGCGAGGTCGAGCCGGAGAGGTTCATCCCGGTCGCCGAAGAAGCCGGCCTGATCGGCGAGATCGGGGCCTGGGTCATCGAAACCGCCGTGGCCGAGATCGCCGCCCTGGACCTGCCCGACACCGTTCGACTGGCCGTCAATGTCTCGGCCATCCAGATGCTGGACCCCGGCTTTCCCAAGCGTGTCGCCTTGATCCTCGCGGCATCGGGGTTCCCGCCCCGGCGCCTGGAACTGGAGATCACCGAAGGCATCTGCCTATGCGACGAAGCCACGGCGGCAGCCTCCATCGCGGCCCTGCACGGGATGGGAATTTCGATCGTGCTGGACGATTTCGGCGCGGGCTACGGCAATCTGGTCACGCTGGGGAAATACGATTTCGACCGTCTCAAGCTTGATCGCAACCTGCTGCGGGAACTGTCAGGCACGGTCAGGGGCGAAAGGATCATCGAATGGGCGGTCACGATGGCCGGATCGGTCGGGCTGGACGTGATCGCCGAAGGGGTCGAAACCGCGGCACAGGCTGAGTTCCTACGAGGGATCGGCTGTGAACATGCGCAGGGTTTCCTTTACGCCCCACCCCTGCCGATCGGGCAACTGACCCAATGGTATCGGAACCACAGGCCGGCTCCGGCGCTTGAATAACGGGTGGGGCACCCCATCTTCCTGCAACTTCGGATTGTCGAAAAGTCGTTTGTCATGGCCAAATTCATTCTGAACACCGCGGCCGGGTTCGCGCGGAACATGACCGCGATCCCTTGGTCAACGGTCCTGGACTATTCCAAAGTCAGCCAGCAACCCGGTTCCCTGCGCCTGTTCGACAGCGCGACGGATTACGCCGTGCTGGGCGGGACCAACCTGGCCTATTCCGGCAGCGGCGTGGGCGCGATGAAGGCCGGCACGGTAACGTCGCTGCGGATCGTGTCGGGTGGGGTGACGTTGTTCGAGGCCACGTCGCTTTCCGTCCCGGCCGCAAGCCTCGCCCATGCTTTCCGGTCCTTCAACAACCAGACCTTCAGCCAGCTTCTGCTCAGCGGGAACGACCTTGTGGTGGGAACCGCGGGCGGCGACACGCTGGCGGGTTATGGCGGGCACGACACGCTGCAAGGCGGCGCGGGCAATGACAAGCTGTTCGGCGGCGCTGGCAATGACGTGCTGTCCGGGGGTGCCGGCGCCGACACCCTGCTGGGCGAGGCGGGCAACAACCAGTTGCTGGGCGGGGATGGCAATGACGTGCTTTATGGCGATATCGGCGCGGACACGCTGAACGGGCAGCAGGGGAACGACTCGCTTTACGGGGGCGCCTCCGCGGACCTGCTGATCGGAGACGCCGGAAACGACGTGCTCTATACCGGCAGCGGGAACGACCGGGCCTATGGCGGGGCGGGCTCTGACACCCTTTACGGAGAGGCCGGCAACGACCTTCTCTCCGGGGGCGACGCGCCCGATACCCTGTTCGGGGGCGATGGAAACGACACGCTGGACGGCGGCAACGGCAATGACGTCCTGTATGGCGAGGCCGGGAACGACACCCTGCTGGGCGGGGTCGGCAACGACTGGATGGGCGGTGGCACCGGCGCGGACAGCCTGAATGGCGGTCCCGGCAGTGACAGCCTATACGGAGAGGCGGGCGCCGACAGGCTGGTCGGCGGTGCGGATCGCGACCGGCTTGAAGGCGGCGCCGACAACGACACCCTGACCGGTGGCGCGGGGGCCGACACCTTGGCCGGCGGCGCGGGCGCGGATGTCTTTGTCTTTCTCAGCATCGCCGAATCCCAGCCCGCCGCGGCCGGGCGAGATGTCATCGTGGACTTCAGTTCGGCCCAGCATGACAAGATCAACCTGGGGGCCATCGATGCGAATACGCGGGTGGCGGGAAACCAGGCCTTCACCTTCATCGATGACGACGCGTTCAGCCATCATGCGGGCGAACTGCGCTGGGTGCGCACGGCCAATGCGACCTTTGTGCATGGCGATGTCAACGGCGACGGCGTTGCCGACTTCTCGATCGAGATCGCGAAGTCGATCGATCTGTCGGCCTCGGACTTCATCCTATAGCGGCAGCGGCGCGGGCCGAGTGCCCGATGGCCGGCGGTTTGCCTTGGCCAACCATCGGACCCGCCTTCAAATCCTATCGGCTTTGCGCAATCCCGCCATCAACCCCTTGCCATCTGCTTGAGGTGAACGGGTTCGAGATGTCCTCTCCCGCCTTGGCCTTCTTCTGAAGGATAAGGCGGATCCGGTCGCGGCGGTCGCGCCACGTCGGTTCACCGGCGACCTGCGCAATTTCCACGCGACTGAAGACCTGCGGGTTAAGGCCCATGATCGCGGCCTCCTGGATATGGCCGGCGGTCAGCGGCCTGTTATCTGCCATTGCCGTTCCCGCCGCAGCGCAGAAAAGCAACGCGACGAAAGAAAGGTTCCGGATCATCCGACGTCCTCGCATCTGATATGGGCTGGTTTCGATGTGGTTCCTGATCGGGTTCTATAAAAGGGCAACCCGCGAAAATGGCGAAAGAAAAAGCGACTTGGGTGGGGGCGACGGACCGCAGGACGGTTGCCGGAACGGCAAGCCGACTTGCGGCCCGCACCCCGCCGGATGATGCCGCTAGACCACGGCCCGGCGGTAAAGATGCCATGTCGCGTGGCCCAGGACGGGCAGCACGACGATCAGCCCCACGAAAAGCGGGATCATTCCCAGGATCAGCAAGGCGGCAACGATCAGACCCCAAAGCGCCGTCGCCACCGGATTGCGGCGAACGACGGCAAGCGAGGTGGCCATCGCCACCGGCATGCCCACCGGGCGGTCGATCAGCATCGGGAATGACACCAGGCTGACGCAAAGCACGAGGGCAGCGAAAAGAAAGCCCACTCCGCATCCGACCACGATCATCATCCAACCCGCGCTGGTGGTAAGGGTTGCGCGCAGGAAAAGCAGAAGGCTGTCATAGGGCTCGGGTCCAAGGGTGACGGACCAGATTGCGTGAGCGGTGAAAATCCACAGCGCGAAGATCACCGCAAGAAGGCAGCCCAGCGACAGCACCGGCCCCAGCACCCGGCCCGTCAGCGCGGCCAGCGCGGCGGTCCAGCTGACATCCTCGCCCCGTTCACGGCGCCGGCTCATCTCGTAAAGGCCGATCCCCGCGACCGGTCCCACCAGCGGAAAGCCTGCGACCAGCGGGAAAAGCAGTTGAACCTGCCCCGCATTCAGCGCCCAGACGGCAAGGGCGAAGCCGATCACCGGATAAAGCACCACCGCGGTCAGGACGTCGGTGCGCAGCGCGGCGAAATCCTCGATCCCCTTGCGAAGCGCGGCCCGGATATCGCCAAGGCCGATCTCTCTGATCTCGGGCAGGGTGATGTCGTGGCTGCCGATCCCGTCCACCGCCGCGCCGGCACCGCGTCCGACACCGGCCAGCCTCTGCACGCTCCAGCTTAGCGGATTTCCAATCGTCTCTCGGGTCATGCCTGCATCCTCCCTTTCTGGAGGGCCCGGTATCGGGCGAGGCGTCAGCCGGAGACCCCGGCGCCGCCCGCAAACCTGCCGGGCCGAACCGTCCTCTGCCCATAGCCTAGCAGATGCAGCGTCACGTTGCACTCATGCAATGGCTGCGGGCCTTATTGCGCCTGGCCGTAACGCGCGGCGCATTCGGCGGGGCCCTGCGCAGCAAGCGCGTCCAGCCGCTTTTGCAGCGCGTCGCGTTTGCGCATCTCAGCGGCGGGGTCGATCGGCACGCGCGTGCGCACGACGTCCGTCCCGCCGTAGCAGGTGCCAAGGCCCACGCCGCCCCATCCCCAGCCACCGTAGTCGCCATTATACCCGCCCGCGCAGAAGCTGAAACCACCGCCATCCCTGATCTCGTTCTGCCAGGCGTAGCCACGGGACAGGTTCCCCTGCACCTCGGCCAGTAGCCGGGAAACCTGCGCATATTCTGATGAGACCCTTGCCTCGCAGCGTTCCACCGGCGGAGCGCAAGAGGAAAGGGCGATGACGGCAAGACATCCGAAAGCGATGGTCGCGCGGGTCATGGCATATGTCCGGATCAGGGGTTCAGCGTATCTTGAACACAATAACGCCGCTGGCGGCCGTCGGGGTCCGGCGATGCGCGAAACCGGTCGCCTAGACGGGTTTCCAGGTCTGATCGTCTGCGTCGCGCAAGTCGTTGTGCATGGTGGTGGCTGCGATTGCCGCCTGCCCCATGGCAACGCTGATCTGGTCAAGAGCCGCCAGAATGTCGCCAGCGGCGTAAAGGCCCTTGATGCCCAGACGCTGGTGCTTGTCCGCAACCAGGCACCTGTCCCCGGAAACCACCAGCCCAAGCGAAAGGGCAAGGTCGTTATTCGGATCCGACCCAAGGGCGGGGTAAAGCGTGTCGAATTGCAGTTGTTCGCCATTCGCCAGGGTAACTGCGGCGCCCGACGAAAAATCGAACCCGGTGACGGGCGACGCCAGGGCCTTGATGCCGGCTTTTGCCAACGCATCCTGATGGGCCGGCTGAAGCGCGCTTTCCTTGAGGGTCAGCAAGGTGACGCAATCCGAATACCGTCGAAGGAACATGGCCTCGGCAACACCGACGCCATCCGCGCCAAGCACCGCAATCTTCGTGCATCTCGCCTCATAGGCATCGCAGACCGGGCAGTAGCGCAGGAAACCGGCATCCATCGCCGCCTGATGAATGGCGTCGTCGATTGGCGGCCGGCGATTGACGACACCGGTTGCCAGCAAGACCGTCCTGAACCTCGCCTCGCCGGTTTCGTGGCCAAGCAGGAAGCCATTACCCCGGCGCGAGATCGATGTGACACGCTCCTGGATGAATTTCGCGCCAAATTGCCCGGCTTGCCTGCGCATGCGCGCAAGCAGTTCATCCCCCGCAATTCCATCCGGATAGCCTGCGTGATTGTGCGATTTCGGGATCCAGGACGCACGGCTTGCTCCACCGTCGAAGACCGAAACGCTTCTCAGGAAACGGGCAAGATAGATGGCCGCGGTCAACCCTGCCGGTCCACAGCCGATGACGGCGCAATCCTTGCTGTCGTCAGGGCTTGCGGTGCTGTTCTGATGCAATTTGACGCTCCTGCGTTTCGGATCGGGCATCCCTTGGGATGCACCACCAAATGCGGTCGCGGTGGCCCTGGTTTCATCATCGATCAAGCGCGCGTGGCCCGGCTTCTCAGGGAACCAGCCCCCTGCAGGCCCAGGCCGTGCTGGTAAATGAACGTGGCCCGTCAGGCCGTCCGGCTTCATATGCCGCGCGCATGGTTGTTGCCGCTTGCTGGCGCTCTGTCTCCGACAGGCTGTCGATCAGCGCCCCGAACGGGCCTTCTCCGGCAGCGATCGGCGTCCAGAAATCGTCGAAGTCCCGATAGTTCATCCGGATCGTCAACTCGGTCTCCTGAACGTCCTGCAAGCCGCCTGACATGAAGACACGCTCAAGTTCACCCGGTTGCGTCATCGGCTGAAAGCAGAACCGGGTGCGGAACGCCTCTGCCTTGGGAATGATGGCCGCGATGGAATCGACAAGCATGCGCATCACGGGCATGCCGCCCGCGTGGTCCCAGACTGCTGCGGCCACCGTACCGCCGGGCCGGGCAACGCGGCGCATTTCGGCGATCGCCTTGTCGGCATCCGGAACGAAATGCAGCACAAGCAGCGCGAACACGCGATCGAACGCGCGATCCTGGAAAGGAAGCGATTGCGCATCGCCCTGCTGCACCGCCACCCGCGCGTCGATATTCCGTGTCCGCAGCGCCTCGACGAAAACCGGCGAAATGTCGATCGCCTCGATCCTGGACAAGAAGGGAATATCCGTCAGCGCAAAGGTCAGGCTGCCCGTGCCGCAACCGACGTCCAGCACCGTCTCGCCATCGGCCACGCCAGCAAACTCGATGAACTGCGGTGCAAGCTGTCGGCTCCAGCGACCCATCAACTGATCGTAGGCCGAGGGTTTGTGAACGTTGAAGGTCGTGCTCATCGCGCGCTCCCCTTGCTCAACATGCACCTCATTCTACACCCCTGCCCCGACCCCGCAAAGCAATGGTGGCGGGCAAGGACTGATTCCCGACCGCCTGCCATCGCGTTGGGCCAACCCCGTACGCGTCGGCTGGAACAATGCCCCCCCGAAGACGTTTTGGCCTGCATCGGGCAAGCGGCGGTGTGCCTTGGGCCTGTCGGCTTCACCGCCAAGGTCCGGCAGAACGACGAAGCGATGTCGAAGATGCGCAGCCGCGCGTCGATCACTGATCCGGGCGGGCCACGGGCCGTCGCTCGCCCCTACCCACCCAAATCGGAAGGCAGGAAGATGGCAAATCCCTATGACCGCACCACCGGCGAAGGCGGCGAGACCCAGCAGATCGGCCGCGGCGACACACCCGCGCTGACGACCAACCACGGCACGCCAATCTCGGACAACCAGAACAGCCTGCGGGCGGGGGCGCGCGGCCCGACGCTTCTGGAAGACTTCATTCTGCGCGAAAAGATCTTTCATTTCGACCATGAGCGCATCCCCGAACGCATCGTCCATGCCCGCGGCTCGGTCGCGCATGGCTATTTCGAATGCACCGATCCGATCCCGGAACTGAGCCGCGCCAGCCTGTTTTCGAAAAAGGGCAAGCGGACCGAGACGATCGTGCGCTTTTCCACCGTCGCGGGCGGCGCAGGCTCGGTCGATACGCCCCGCGACGTGCGCGGCTTTGCCACGAAGTTCTATACCGACGAGGGCAACTGGGATCTGGTCGGCAACAATATCCCGGTCTTCTTCATCCAGGACGCGATCAAGTTCCCCGACCTCGTCCATTCCGTGAAGATGGAGGCCGACCGTGGCTTTCCGCAGGCCGCCTCGGCCCATGACACGTTCTGGGATTTTGTCTCGCTGATGCCCGAGACCCTGCATACCGTCATCTGGGCCATGTCCGACCGCGGCATCCCGCGCAGCTATCGGATGATGCAGGGCTTTGGCATCCACACCTTCAAGCTGGTCAATGCCGATGGGGTCGAAAGCTTCGTCAAGTTCCACTGGCGGCCCCGACTGGGGACACAATCGCTGGTCTGGGACGAAAGCGCCAAGTTGCAGGGCGGCGACAATGACTATCACCGCCGCGACCTGTGGGAGGCGATCGCCGCGGGGAATTACCCCGAATACGACCTTGCGATCCAAAGCTTCGATGCGGAACTGGCCGACAGCCTGCCCTATGACGTGCTCGACGCGACCAAGATCATCCCCGAGGAAGTGGTGCCCCTGCGCGTGATCGGGCGCATGGTGCTGGACCGCAATCCCGACAACCACTTCGCCGAGAACGAGCAGCTGGCCTTCCTGCCCTCGAACGTGGTGCCGGGGATCGACTTCTCGGATGATCCGCTGCTGCAGGGGCGGCTGTTCTCCTATCTCGACACGCAGAAATCGCGGCTGGGGACGACGAATTTCCACCAGATCCCGGTGAATGCGCCGAAATGTCCCTATGCCAACATGATGCGCGACGGGATGATGCAGACCCATATGCCCAAGGGGCGCGCGAATTACGAGCCGAACAGTCTGGACGAGGCGGGCGAAGACCCCGGCCCGCGCCCGCGCGAGGACGGGTTTCGCACCGCGCCGCAGCCGGTCGCGGGCGAAAAGCTGAGGGTGCGCGCCGAGAGCTTTGCCGACCATTACAGCCAGCCGCGCCTGTTCTGGAACTCGCAGACCCAGAACGAGCAGGCCCATATCGCCTCGGCCATCACCTTCGAGCTGTCCAAGGTCGGGCTGGATCACATCCGGCTGCGGGTGCTGTCGCAGCTGCGCAACGTCGATGAAGGTCTGGCCGAACGCGTTGCCAAGGGGCTGGCGATGGATCTGCCGAAAGCCGCGGTCCCGGCACGCCCGGCGATCGATCTTGCCCCCAGCGACGCGCTGTCGATCCAGAAGCGGTGGAACGCCACGCTGAAGGGCCGCAAGGTCGGCATCCTGTTCGACGAGGGCTCGGACAAGGCGGCGCTGGATGCCCTGATCGGGGCCATCGAAAAGGCGGGCGGAACCCCCTTTACCATCGCGCCGAAAGTGGGCGGGCTGGATCTGGCGGGCGGCAGGATGAAGGCCGACGGGCAATTGGCCGGTTCGCCGTCATGGCTTTTCGATGCGGTCGCGCTGGTCCTGACCGACGCAGCCGCAAAGCGGCTGGCAGCGGACAGCGCCGCCGTCGGCTTCGTCGCCGATGCCTTTGCCCATCTCAAGGCGATCGGCCATGACGAAGGGGCGAAGCCGCTGCTGGATCGGGCCGGGGTCAAGCCGGACAAAGGCGTCGTGAACCTTGCGGATCTGCCCAAGGCCGCAACCTTGCGCTATTGGGACCGCGAGGCAAACCTGCGGGATCTTGCCTGATCGTGGCCGCCGAACCTGTCCGCACGAGAAAGCGTCGCCTGCATCTCGACAAGCCCTTCTGGGCCGCGACGAGGGCGATAACCGCGCCCTCGATCCCGACGCCTTCCGCGAAGGCATGGGATGTCATCATCGTCGGCACCGGGATCAGCGGCGCGCTGATGGCCGAGGCGCTTTCCCGGCAGAAGCGTCGCATCCTGATCCTTGACCGCAGGGTTCCGGTGCGGGGATCAAGCCTTGCCTCGACCGCGATGATCCAGCACGAAATCGACGTTCCGTTGCATCGGCTGGCCCGGCAGATCGGGCCGGACAAGGCGGTGCGCGCATGGCGACGCTCTGTCCGGGCGGTGAAGGATCTGCAGGCGCTTGCGGGGCGTCTTGGAATCGAATGCGACATGCAGGCGAAATCGGCACTGTATCTGGCCGGGGACGAGATGGGCCAGCGCGCCATGCGCAGCGAATTCGAGGCCCGGCAGGACGCCGGGATCGCCAGCGAATACCTTGACCAAGCCGAGCTTGGCCGGCGCTTCCGGATCGACCGGACGGCCGCGATCCTGTCGCAGGCCTCGGCCTCGGCCAATCCCGCCCAGTTGACGGCGGCGCTGCTGAAGGTCGCGGCAGGACGCGGCGCCGAAATTGTCTCGCCCTGCGAGATTACCGATCTGGCCGAAACATGCGACGGCGTGGCGCTGGCGACCGCCGAGGGCAGCATGCTGACGGCGGGGCAAGCGGTCTTCTGCACCGGCTATGAGTTCCTGCCGATGATGGAAAGCAGGTCGCACCGCATCACCTCGACCTGGGCGCTGGCCAGTCATCCCCGCGTGGCGCGGCCGGGTTGGCTGGACGGAATGCTGGTCTGGGAAGCTGCCGACCCCTATCTTTACTTCAGGACCGCGCGTGACGGCAGGATCATCGCGGGCGGTGAAGACAGCGACGCGCCCGAGGCCTACCGCGACCGGACGCGGATGCAGGCAAGTGCCAAGCGCATCGCCGCCAAGCTGCGCGCGGTTTGCGGGGTCGAGATCGGCGCGCCCGCCTATGTCTGGGCCGCGCCTTTCGGCAACACGACGGATGGCCTTCCCATCATCGACCGTGTTCCGGGCTTTCGGAACGCCCATGCGGTGATGGGGTTCGGCGGGAACGGCGTCACGTTCTCGATGATCGCGGCCCAGATCGTTGCTGCACGGATAGCCGGGAAAAGCGACTCCGACGAAGACCTGTTCGCCTTTCGCTGAACGGATGGGGGCCGCGGCATCTTGCGGCCTTCGATCGTCCTCAACCGGCTTTCGCAGCCTCCAGCGCCTTCATGCACGCTTCCTCATCGCCTGCGGCCAAAGCTGCGCGCGCCTCTGCCAGCGATGCGTCCGGTGCCATTCCCTGGGTCGCTTCGGCGGCTGCCGTGGGCTTGCCCTCTTGCTGCGCCTGGGCATCGTCCGCGGACATGGCCTGGTTGGTCTTGTCGGCATTCCCCTGGCCTTCCAGCGGAGCAAGCGTGCCGTCCTTTGCGACCCCGTCCGAGGCTGGCTTTTCCGGGCTGGCCGCTGCCTGTTGCCCCTGCGTGGCCGATCCGTCCTGCATCGGGGCCAGAGAGCCGTCTTTGGAAATGCCCTCCGCCGGGGTTGATGCGGCGCTGTCCAGTTTGGCGATCTCTGCCGCACAGTCGGCTTGCGCCGCCAGCGCCGAGACAGCGACAAGCGCGCCACTTGCGACGATCATGCAATATCTGTTCATCCTCAGTCCTCCAGATTGTTGGCACGTCCCTTCGCTTCCGAGGGCCAAACCTGAAGGGGGGGCGTTTGTTCCAGCCGCGGACAGACCATTCCCCGGGCCCGCAATCCCCCAAGGTCAGCAAGACGCCCGGCCAAGAAAAACCTCCGCCCCAAGGATGAGGCGGAGGTTGGTCGTCAAACCCTGCTGGCAAGGCCGGTGTCACATGTCCGGCCACTCAAAGGCGGGCGCGGCCTCCAGTGCAGCCTTGTCTGCGGTGAAGACGATGAAATAGTCGTTTTCCGAGTCCCCGTCGCGGATCACGCGCAGCTGGTCCATGGACACGGCCACGGATTTCTCACCCATGCCAAGGAAGCCGCCCACGTCGACAAGCACCGCTTTCAGCTGTCCGTCCTTGCTTAGCACCAGGTCACTGATTTCGCCGACATCGTCCCAGCCCTTGTCGACTTCGTTGATCTGGGCGCCGGGATCGACATCCGTTTCCGACGTGTAAAGCCGCTTGCCGATGAAGGTTTCGGCGGACATGTCGCCAGCCGTCGCCATATAGCTAAATCCGGCCGCAGGGGCAGTTGTGGCTGCGTCAGCCGGGGCAACCGCCGCATCCGGGGCGGGGGCGGCAGGCGGGGTCGCCGCACCGTCCGCGGGCATCGTCGTCGCACCGTCCGCAGGCATCGTCGTCGCAGGCGCGTCGGTCGTGGCGGGCGCTGCCGGATCCGGCGCGGTTTGGGCAAGAGCGGGGCCAGCCAGAATTGCGATAACTGCGGAAGTGGCAAAAAGCTTGTTCATGTCTCGATCTCCTCTTGTCTCCGGTGTCAGCCGGTTGCGGGTCCAACAGGCGGCAGGCCCCGATGTTCCCAAGGAAAAATTATTGTGACCCGGGCATCTGATACGCCTCGAAAGCGTTTGGCGCGCGGTCCCGCGCGCGCGATGCCACCCCCCACGGCTGGATCCGGGGCGCAGAAACGCAGGACCGCTTCCGCGCCGGGTTTCGTCATGGAACCGAATGCGGCGCTGCGGGATTGGCATCCCAAAGAAGAAAAGGATCCGAGCAAAATGAACTTGCAACTTCGCCACGGGCAGTCGGGGCAGCGCGTCGAAAATGGTCATGAGGTCATGGCATTTTCCACGCGCCCGCACGCGCAGCTGCTGGCCCAAGGGTTCACGCGCGGACATTATTCGAGCGTCCTTCAGGTCGGCTGCACGGCAGACGGAACCGCCGCACAGCTTGCCGGACGGGCCGACAGGTATCTGGTCATCGACGACGCCCCCCGCGCGATCGAGCGCGAGCGGGCAAGACTGATCTGCCGTCCGCAGGCAAGGGCAAGGCAGGCGTCCATTCCCGGCCAATGGCCCCGCCGCGAATTCGATCTGATCCTGCTGTCGGATATCATCGCCCGGCTTGGGCGGGGGGAACTGCGCCTGCTTGCGCAGCGCTGCGCCGAAAGCCTGAGCGATTGTTGCGAACTGGTGATCTTCTGCGACCTGACGGACGGACAACGAAGCCAACGCCTCGCAGCAGCCGAAGAGATCGGGAACGCGCTTGGCCAGTTGCGGCAGATCCAGCTGACCCGGCATGCATCCGCCCCGGGGTATCTGCACCAGACCATCCTTGCGCGGCATGTGGCCCCTTCGCGTCGCGAGACATTCGAGGCGGCATGAAACCCGCCCCGCACGCGCCAGACCAACTCGCCGGCGCTGCGGCGGCTTCACCGGCAAGGATTCCCGCAAAGGGATGGAAGCAGATCTTCGGCCGGTTCAGGAAAGAGCTTGTCGAGGATCACGTTTCCGTCGTCGCGGCGGGCATTGCCTTTTACGGGCTGCTTGCGCTTTTTCCGTCCATCGTCGCCCTGGTCGGGATCTCGGGTCTTTTCCTTGATCCCTCGGATCTGGGCGGCGAACTCGCGCGCTATTCCTCGCGTCTGCCGCCAAGCGCGGCAGAGATCATCAGGGGACAGGTCGTCTCTGTCACCGGAGCCAGCGGCACCAGCAGCGGAGTGGTGGCGCTTTCCGGGCTGGTCCTGGCGATCTATGGCTCGATGAAAGGTGTCATGACCCTGATCGAGGGCCTGAACATCGCCTATGATGCCGACGAGGAACGGGGCATCGTCCGGCTTTATGTCACGGGATTCGTACTGACGGTGGCGATCCTTTTCGGCTTTCTGATCACCTTGGCGCTGGCGCTGCTTCTGCCCTCCATCGTCGGCCTTTTGCCGCTGGGCGGCTTTGCGGAAGCGGTCATTCCCTGGGCAAGCTGGGTGATCCTGGCGCTGTTCACGATGGCGGGCCTGGCCTTCATCTATCGCTTCGGACCCTCACGGTCACAGCCGCGCTGGCGCTGGATCAGCCCCGGCGCGGCGGCCGCCACCCTGATCTGGATCATCGCGACGGCCGGGTTCTCGGTTTATGTCCAGTACCTGGGCACCTATTCCGAGACATATGGCGCATTGGGCGGGGTGGTCATCCTGCTGACCTGGCTGTGGCTGTCGGCCTTTGTCGTGCTGTCGGGGGCCGAACTCAACGCCGAGATCGAGAAGCAGGCAACCGGCGCGCATTTGGACCCGCCGATCACCCCGCCGATCAACCCACCGGGGGATGCGAAGACGTCCGTCACCGCCACGCAGCATCCCCGCCGCCTGTCGCCCCTTTTCCTGCTGACCGGGCTGGTGATCTGGCAGGCATTGCGCCGAAAAGACCGGGACGCCCCGCCCCATCGCCGATAGGGCCGACAGTCGCGCGGCACGATCAAGGGTGAAATCCTGCCCGCACCCCGGAAACATTCCGCCGAGTCGTGGGTTGGCAGGGCCTTGGAAAAGGGCGGGTCAGCCTCGAACGCGCAAAGTAAATCGGGATCCGGGCCGGACTGTCCGGGGGGACGCCTTTTTCACCCTGCAAGCCACTGAAAGGACCTGACATGGACCACACATTGCACCAGCGTCTCGATGAGACCGAAAAGACCGATGCCGTGCTGACGGGCGCGACCATCTATGGCCCTGACGATGAAACGGTGGGAACCGTCTCGCATCTTCATGGCGTGGGCTCCGACGCCGAGATTGTCATTGATGTCGGCGGCTTTCTGGGCATCGGGGCAAAACCCGTCGTCATTCGCGTGGCCGAGATCGACTTCATGCGCGACGAAGATGGCACGGTCCACGGCGTCACCCGCTTCGACAAAGAGGCGCTGAAGGCGCTGCCAGAGCATCATCGCTGACACTTCCCGGCGCTGGACGTATGACGCCGCGCGCGACGCGTCGGCGTCATCCATCCGCTGGCCCGGCCAAGCCGCGCCCCGCGATCACCGGGCCTAGGCCGCGTCCACCACCACGACCGAGATATTGTCCGCCCCGCCGCCGTCCAATGCGGTCTGGATCAGTCTGGCGCACAGGATCTCCAGCGGGGTGCCGGTGACGATGGCGCGCAGATCATCGAAATCCGCGTATTTCGTCAGCCCGTCCGAGCAAAGCAGGAAACGGTCGCCGCGCCTGATGTCGCCACGGATCTTGTCAAGCTCCAGCACCTCGCCCACGCCGACCGCGCGGGTGATGGCATTGGCATGGGGGTGGCCCTCGGCGTCGCGCCATGACATTGCGCCTGCCCTGACCAGATCACCGGCAAGGGAATGGTCCGAAGTCAGCAATTCGATCCCGCCATCGCGAAAGCGGTAAAGGCGGCTGTCGCCGACCCAGAAGGCGACGAAGTGGTTGTTCGCCACCAGAAGCGCCACCACGGTCGCCCCGATGATCGCGCCGTTTCGCCGTTCGGTTTCGGCGCGGATGGTATCGTGGCTGGCCAAAAGCGCGTCGCGCAGGGCATGCATCGCCTCGGCGGGCGCCAACCCCACGGCGACCGAGGCGACCGTCGCAGCCACGGTCTGGCTGGCGAAGTCCCCCGATTCATGCCCGCCCATCCCGTCCGAGACCAGCCAGATCCGCTGCTCGGGCAGTGACAGAATGGAATCCTCGTTCACGCGGCGCACGTTCCCGATATGGGTCGCACTGCTGTAGAACAGTTGGGTCATGGTTGAAGTCCCGCAGGGTCGATCAACTGGGCGAAACGGGCGGCGGGGGGCATGCCGGCGGACAGGAACAGGCACTGTCCCCCCGGCATCAGGGCCGAAAACACCGCCGGGCGCGGAAATTCCCGCCCCGCCAGCATTGCCGCCAGCGCCGGGGCGGGATCGCTGGCCCGAAGCCACAGGAAGCCGGGCACGGCTGCACCATCGCTGCCTTCCAGCGCGGTGGAGGCGGGTATCGGCGACAGGCGCTCTTTCAGCGATGCGGCGGACAGGTCCTGATCCAGCGCGGACAGCGCCACCTTTTCCAGGGCATCGAATTGCGCGCCCGCGGACAGATGCGCGGCCACCGGGTCGACCCCGTCGGGCAAGGCGCGCACCAGGGTCAGCGGGAACTGCCGTCCCGCCTGATCGACCGATGCCATCAGCACCCCCTGCGCAGCTTCGGCCCCTGCAAGTCCGGGTGCCAGCGTGAATCGCCAGATCGGGGCCGACAGGTAGCAATCATCCCATCGGCCTGCCAGCGCCGCCCGCGCCGCCAGAATGCCGGATTGCAGCCAGACGTCCCAGCCCGCGACGAAATCCGCGGCCACGCCGAAGCGGAAGAAGTCGCCCAGCCCCGGCATCTTTCCAAAGGCCCCGAACACGGCCATCTCAGAACGACGCCGGGCACGAGAACTCTCCCAGCGCGGCCAGCGCGAAGGGGTTCATGACCGAGCCTGATTGCATCCCGAAAATGGCGATGCGCCCGCCCACCTTGAAGATCACCCGCGTGCGGTCGCTGACATTCGTGCGGCGGATCTCGGCGGCGTCCAGCAATCGAAACAGCGCCCAGGGCCCGTCCCGCGCAATCGAGTTCTCGGATCCTTGCCGGGGTGGGTCCATGAACACCCTGCCCATCCCGACCGCCCCCGGCCAGGTGATCGCGGCAGGGGCGGGTTGGCTCTGCCCCTGAACAAAGCCGACCCGCGTGCCGTCAAGCTCCAGCAGGATCGCGTTGGCCTGCGGATCCAGCGCCTCGGGGGTGATCTGGAACTGGACCTGCGGCGTCGCGCCCGTGGCAAAGAAGGCATCGCGGATGTCCGACGCGTGCTGCATCTGAAGCAGGACCTGCGGCGAGATGCCAAGATCGGTGTCGTTCACCTTGCGGAAGGTCCAGGGCCGGCTGCGCCGGTCCACATGCTCGGCCAGGTTCTCGGAAAAGAACTTGTCGATCAATGCTCCCGGCGCGAACAGGCTGGTGAAGTCCTGAATCGAGATATCCGCCGCCGCGCGCCTGCTGAACGGGTATTTGTTGGTGGTGGCCTGCTGGCACAGCGGCAGGACCTCGGCCTGCCATTTCGCGTTGATCGAGGCGCGAGTCCCGTCGGCGGCAATCCCTGAAGACCCGGCCACGACCTGCGACACCCAGCGCTGGATCGGAACCGGAAGCTGCGAGGCGACCTGAACCAGCTTCTGGATCGCAGGGGCCGAGTTTTCGGCCTTTGCCGCGCCACCCGCGAAGGCCAGCTTGTTCAGTTCCTGGTTCAGGTCCGCCAGACTGGCGATCAGCGTGTCGACGGGCGAAGGCGCGCCGTCCTGTGCCGTCACCAAGGCCTGGATGGCCTCGAACCGCTTCTGGACATAGCTGCCTTGGGGGACCGGCTCCCCGCCCGGAACCTCTGGCGCGGATAATGCATCCAGAATCTTGCGGCTTTGCGCGGGCAAGGTGGACAGCGCCCCGCTGGGCAGCACCTTCACTGGCAGGGCGGCCGCGACCGCGCCCACATCCGCCGCCACCTCTCCGCCGGTCTTGCTGTCCGCCGGGGCCGGGGTGGGGTCGTCGACATCGGCAAGCCTTGTTTCCTTTGCGATTGCCTCAAGCACATGGCGGATGGGGGATGCGGGGCCGGACAGGACATTCGTCACCTCGACCGCATGCGGCAGCGATTGCAGGGGCACGATGTCCAGGTCGGACAGCATCTGGTCATAACGCGCGACGTAATCGTTATAGTAAAGCGCCAGGATGTCGCGGGACAGCGCGGTCAGCGCGTCCTGGGACAGTTGCTGGGATGCCGCGGGCCCCAGCACGAAGGCGTCGCGCTGGATCTGTGCCGAGACGCGCAAGGCTTCGGGCAGAAAGACCTCGTGGAAACCGCGGCGGGTATAGATGCCCTCGATCCCCTCATTCAGCGGCTTGCCCGATGACCGGACAAAGGCCCGTGCAATGGCCGGGCCGCCGATGTCCGTCGGGCGCCACGCGGGCAGTTGCCTGGCCATGTCGGTTTGCATGATGCCCTTGTAGATCCGCTGGGCCTGCGGCATCCGCGTCAGCACGTCCTGGACCTGTGCGACCAGATCGGCGTTCAGGTCGATCTTCTGCATCGGTGCCGACAGCAGCGCGTCCAGATGCTGCGCCAGAACCGCACGCAGTTCGTCCCGGCTGGACCCGGCATAGGCGCGCGACCAGTCCGCCGCAAGCAGGTCCTCGACCATGTCGCGATCCATCGGCCCGACCTGACCCAGCATCAGATAGACCTTGAGCAGATCGAAAAGCGCCACCTGATCGTTGATGCTGCTTTGCATCTGGTCCTCAAGCCGGACCAGCAGGCGGGGCAGAAAGTGGCGGTTCAGCGCGGCCCGATAGGCAAGGCGACCTTCGTTCCCAAGCACCGCGGACTGGTCCAGCCCCCAACCAAGCCCCGCCCGCGTCAACGGCACGCCCGCGCCGGGAATGGTGCGCAGATATTCCAGCGCGGGCACGACCAGCGGCAGGTCGCTGTCGGCCACTGGCCCGGGCGGGATCGTCGCGGCGGCCGCGCGATATCCTTCGACCTGGGTTTCGACCTGTTCCCGCAGCCGCGTATTGTCCTGCCACAGATTGTACCAGAGGATGCCGACCGCCACGGCCGACAGCACCGTCGCCGTGATGGCCGCGTATCTGGTCCAGCGATAGCGCCGCTCGACCTTGTCATCGGCGCTGACCAGTCCCGCCTCGGGGAAGATCACGCCATCCAGCAGCCGCGTCAGGAAGAAGCTGCGCCCCGTCCCCTGCCCCGTGCCGATGGCCTGCCGCCCGATGCCGAAGCTGCGCGCCATGCCCATCATCAGCCGGTCGATGGGCGTGCCCTCTTGCGTGCTGGAGACGAAATACACGCCGCGCAGAAGCTGTGCGTGTTCATAGCGGTTTTCCTGGAACACCTCGGTCACGAAATCCCTTGCCAGCCGCCGGACGGATGCCAGCTGCCCCGGGAACCCCGCGATCAGGCTGCGGCGCTGCGGATCGGTTTCGCTTTGCATCCGTTCCAAAACATGCGCGTTCAGGCGGGCCATCAGCAGGTCGAATTCCTCGTCGAAGGCGGCGGATGAGGAAGGCTGCGTCTTGCCCTGCGGCAGCGGCAGGGTGAACCCCCAGACCTGCTCGCGCAGTTCCTTGGGCAGGCGGTCATAGGTCTCGGAAAAGCCGGCAATCAGGTCGGCCTTGGTGAACATCATGTAGACCGGAAAGCGCACGCCCAGCTTTTCGCGCAACTCGTGCAACCTGCGCCGGATCGCGGCGGCATTGGCCTTTTGCGTCACCGGATCCTGCATCAGCAGGTCGGACAGTCCAAAGGCCACGATCGCGCCATTGATCGGCTGCCGGCGCCGGTATTTCTTGAGCAGGGCCAGAAAGCCCATCCAGCCGGCATTGTCCGCGCTGGCATCGCTTTTCTGCGTGGTATAGCGCCCGGCGGTATCGATCAGCACCGCGCCGTCGGTGAACCACCAATCGCAGTTGCGCGTCCCCCCGACACCGCCGATCGAGCCCGCCCCCATCTCTTCGGCCAAGGGGAAGTTGAGGCCGGAATTGACGATGGCGGTGGTCTTGCCCGTGCCGGGCGGGCCGATGATGACATACCAGGGCAGGACCGCCAGATGCCGCCCGCCGCCCTTGGTCCGGCGCAGTTTCGACAGGGCCTGCTTCAGCTTGTCGCGCAGGTCGGCCAGTTCGGCCTCGACGCCAAGATCGGTCAAAGGCTCGGGGTCGGCAGTGGCGACGATTTCCTCGGCCATCTTCGTTTCGCGCTTCTGCCCGCGCAAAAGCAGGACCAGCACCATCAGCAACGAGGCGATCCACAGGATGGCCAGCCCCACCAGACGCCCCGGCACCTCGACAAAGGGACGCGCCTCTCCGAAGGCGAAGAAGGGGCCAAGCAGCCACAGGACCGCGGAAAGCACCAGGGTCAGGATCACCGTGATCCCGATCGACGATCCCAGGGCCGCCAGAACCTTGCGCATCACTTCACCGCCTTTTCGGTAGCGGGGACCGAGGCGGCAGGCACGCCTTCCCGCTGCAGGACGATCTCGATCCGGCGATTTTCGGCCCGCCCCGCGGCCGTGTCGTTCGGGGCGATGGGTTCGCGATCGGCGCGCCCCTCGGCGGTCAGGCGCGCGGGATCGGCAATCTGGGTCGCCAGCATCTTGCGCACGCTTTCCGCCCGTGCCAGCGACAGGTGCATGTTCGAGGGGAAGCGGGCCGAGCGGATCGGCTGGCTGTCCGAGTGGCCCGCGATCAGCACCGGGCCGCTGGTTTCTGCAAGCGCGGCCGCCACGCGTGAGATCGGGGCCTTGAACTCGGGTTTCAGCACGTCCGAGCCCGAGCCGAACATCCCCGCCCCCTTCATGCGAATGGTGATGGTGTTGGCATCCTGAAAGACGGTGACCAGCTTTTCCTCGATCTCGGCGCTGAGAAAACCGGCGATGCGCTTCATCTGTTCTTCGTCATAGACAGGGGCAGCCGCGACCGGCGGCGCGCGGCGGGCCAGTTCCGGGGGCGGGCCGCTTTCCAGCGTGGTCATGGTGCCCAAAAGCCGTTCCGTCCTGGAGGACAGCGCCCAGGACAGGCTGAGAAAGCCCATTGCGCCAATGGCCGCCATGACCGTCGCCGCGATCCAGAAGGGCCGCCATGCCGAAAGCGCCCGGAAGGGTTTTTGCACCCCCTTCCAATGCGGTGACAGGTCGGATTCTACGGGGCCGCGCTGCTGCCTGATCGTGGAGGCCAGCCCCTGGCGCACCTGCAGGTGGCGATCCGCGCCGCCATTCTCGACGCGCAGCCGCCCCTCGAAGCCCAGGGACAGGCACATGAACAGGAATTCCAGCAGGACGATATTGCGCGCCGGATCCTGCTCAAGCCGCGACAGCAGATCATAGAAACGGTCGCCACCGACGGTTTCGCGGTGAAAGGTGCTGACCAGGCTTTGCTCGCCCCAGCCCGAGGTTCCACCCCAGGGGGTGTTCAGAACCACGTCGTCCAGCGTCGCGCAAATGGCATAGCGCGCGACCTTGACCTGCTGGGGGTCGCAGCCGCGCCTCATGGCGTCGGTTTCAAAGCTGCGCACGCCTGCGATTACCGCCTGACGCAGGGCCTCGGGGTCGGTGTGCTGCGCGCGATTGCGGATGCGACTGATAAGCGCGAACAGCGTGGCGGCACTGGCAACCAGCGGGTTCATTCCGGTCAGGCTGTCATCAAGCGCGGAATCCGCCGGCTCTGGCGCGGGCGCGGCCACGGGCGCGGCATGGGCCTCGACCGGGAGGGCAGATGCGATCCCGGCCCGACGCCCGCCGGGATTGGGGCGGATCACCGTCCGGTCGGTGTCGTCGGGTTCCGCAAAAGGATCTTCGTCAACCGTCATCGCCGGCCATCCTTACCCATGCCGTATCGCCCAAAGCTCCATCTTCAGGCCGGGGTAATCTCCGGCCACATGCACCGCGATCCCGCCCGAGGTGGGCATCCTTCCCCATGCCGGGCTGTCGGGGGCGACCTCGAAATAGACCATGTTCGCGTGATAGGGGATCTGGCGTGGCGCGACCGGCAGCGGGCGCAAGGCGATCCCCGGCAGGGCCGAGTTCACCATCTGGCGGATCTCCTCGACCGGGCCCAGCTTGGCCTGATCGGCAAAATGGCGGCGGATGTTTTCCGAGGGCGTGTCGGCACTGACCGCCAGCACGAACCCGGCATTGCCGATCAGCTTGCGATCCGCGATCAGCCCCACCGAAATGCCGTATTTGCGCGCCTCAAGCGGGATCGAGACGGCATTCTGTTCCAGCACCGCCGACAGGTAGCGGCGCAGCATCCGGATCACCGGCGCGAAGGTCGCGTTCAGGTCGTGATGCTGATAGGGCGGAAATTGCGGCACCTGCTTGTCGGCGGCCATGAAGGTGGACAGCTCGCCCGCCAGCGCGACGCAATCGCGGTAAAGCTGCACCGGATGTCCGTTTTCGATATTCCCCAGATGGCGAAAGACCGGCAGGTTGCGATTGATCGCCATCAGCAGCAGGAAATCCTGCAGCTCTGCCGCGCCCCGCACCGATCCCGAGGCCTGAAGCCGTCCCGCCAGCGCCTGCATCCTGTGGTCAAGAAGACCGTCGATCTCGCGCACCAGCGCCTCGAGCACCGGCGCCGCGCGCAGATCCAGCACCGAGGGAATGAAGGCGCGGTCCAGAACCACCTCGCGGTCGGGGCGAACCTCGATGACGCGGGCAATCGGAATGGTCAGGCGGTCGCTCAGGTCATCGACCGCAAGGCCGAATTGCATCCGAAGCTGTCCCACGACCAGCCGCGCCGACTTGCGGCCCGCGCCCATCGTGTCGGTCACTTCGATCTCGGCGGGGCGCAATCGCGCCGCGGACATGTCCAGCCCGGACATGTCGACCTCGGCCGCGCCCTGCCTGCGCGCGGGCAGGGTCAGCAGCACGACGCAATCCTTGATCGTCGCGGGCACCTCAAGCGCGGGGGGATGGTCGTCGGATTCGGGCAGGCGAAAGGCGGTCCCGTCCGGCCACAGCCCCGCCGCCGAACGCAGCGCGACGCGCCCCGACTTCAGCGCGTCGGGATCGATTTCCATTGCCGTCAGCCCCCAGCCATAGGGGACCAGCGCGCGCGCAAGCCCCGCGCGCATGGCTTCGGCATGGCGGTCGCCCTGCTGGAAATGGTGCGGCTGAAGGAACATCCCTTCGGTCCAGAGCACTTTGCTATCCCAGGCCATGCCAGCACTGTCCTTCCTGTGGTTACTTCAGACGCTCAAGCTGCTTTCGGTAGGCGCGCGCAAATTCATGCGCGAACAGGTCCTGAAAATCGTTTTCGGCCTGATCGGCGATTTCGGCGTAATGGGCTTCGTAGATTTCCCAGTAGCGCGCCTTGCGGCCCTTGATGAAGCCGCCGATCCCGCCCCCCGCGGTCAGGCGCGATTCCAGCGTCTTGGGGTCGAACTTGCGCAACAGATCCTTCAGCGCGGCCTCGATCCCGGTCAGCATGGCGACCTCATGCGCCTTCAGATCGTCCAGCGCCTGCGTCGCCGCGACATCCGCGGGCAGCCAGCCGGGCGCGGTGGGAAACACCATTGCCTCGACCGCCTGACCGGGGCTGACGCTGAATTTCAGCGGGTTGTTCCCCCCGGCCGAGATGACGGTCTGGCCAAGGCTCAGCTCCTGCTTGATCGAGGCGCGGGTCATCAGCACCTCGCGCAGCCCCTCGATCATGCTGCGCATCGCCTGCCCAAGCCGGGTCATTGCGGCGACCATGTCGGCATCGGGGATCGCCATATGCCCCGCGCCAAGCGCCTCAAGAAAGGCACGGGTCGCGGCATCCGGCCCTGTGACGGACGGCGGCTCCGGCGCGAGATGAATGGGCGGAGGCGGCGGCTCCGGCGCAGGTTCGGCCAAGGCCGGGTCCGGCAGATCAGCCGGTGGCGGGGCGGCATTGGATGCGTCGGGTTGGGTCGGCTCGGGCGGTTCGGTCAGGTCGTCCCAGTCGTCGGGAATGGTGTCGCGGACCCGGGGCGCGGCGAAATGGTCCTGCGCGGGCGCGGCGCGCTCCAGCATCGAGGCCCCCACTGACGGATCCTCGTCCGGGAGGTCTGCCAGATCATCGGGCGAAAGCGGCGGCAAAAGCCCGTCCTCGCCCAATTTGGGCCGCGACACGCTGGCGGGTCCGCGCAGCGGCGCCGCACCCAGCAGATCGTCAAGAAAATCGCGCTCGCCGCTGTCCTCGGGCAGGAACTGGTTCCCGGCGGGTTGGTTTGGCGGGGGATAGGGCGCGGGTCCGGGCACCATGTCGGCAGGAACCGGATCGTCGGGCAAGGGATCGGGGATCAGGTCCTGCCGCGCGGGCGAGGCACCGGGCGTCACGCTGACCAGCAGCTCATAGCCCCCGAGGGTCAGGATGTCGCCGTCGCTCAGCGGTGTCGGCACCCGGCCAAGGGGGATCTTGCCATAGTTCAGGAAGGTGCCGTTCGCGGAAAAGTCGATGACGACGAAGCTGCCGCCCTGATCTTCGATCGTGCAATGCCGCTTGGACAGCTGGCGATCCGGATCGGGAAGCACCAGGTCGTTTTCCGGCGCGCGCCCGATGGTCAGCGCCGTTCCGCGCAGCACGACGGGCTGGGCATTGCTGGGGACGATTCCGGTGGTCTGAAAGCGCAGCGTGACCGCCATCCTATCCCCCCGTCAGGACCGTCATGGCGCCCAGGACGATCGCCCCCCCGCCAGCGCAGGGATCCACCCCCATGCGCGCCGCCGGCAGGCACGAGATCAGCACCGTGGCCGAGCCCTTGACGATCGGATGCGGGCCCGGGGGCAACACGCCCGCGCACAGGTCGGTGATCCTTGCCGCGGGCAGGTATTGCACCAGAACGGTCGGCGCGCATGGCCCGGTGATCGGCGCGGGCGCACCCAGGCTGAGGGCGCAGATATGGCTGTCGGTCAACCGGGCCTGAGGGAACGTCATGGCTGGCCCCTTCCGTTTCCGCCGCGCGCAATGTCCAAGCCGCGATCGATCAGGCGCGCGGTCTCGGTCCTGAAATCTCCTGCGCGGCGCGCGATGCACAGGACATTCATCCCGAAAGAGGCCGCCTCGGACGCGCCGGGGGGCGAGGGAAGGCGGGCCAGATCTCCCGCGCCCAGCGTGCCATCGGCAAAGACCGCCGCGGTCGCGCACAAGGTCAGATCATCGTCGGGATCGGCAGCCTCAAGCGCCTGCCGGGCGGCGGCCTTGGTCTCGTCGCCGGGCTTGCGCACCCATGCCTCGGCCGTGGTCAGCGTCGGCGGCGCCCCGGCGTCAGGGGCCAGGGTATCGCGGGCGGCAAGACATGCCCACCAGACCCTTTCGCGCGGCGGCAGGGCGACCGACAGCAGGCGCAGAATGTCCATGTCCGCCGCCTTCTGGTCCAGGACCGACAGCGTCTGGGCCACATCCGCGCTGGCGGGCAACCCGGTCCTTTCGACAAGACGCGCATTGGCGGCGGCCAGCATCCGCGCCGCCGGACCGGACGGGATCTTGCGCAACCCTTCGAAACGCGAAACCACGGGGCCGTCCTCCTAGTTTATCATGGTAAGCGCGCCCTTCAGGATCAGGATCGCGTCACCCTTGACGGTTGTCATCGGCGCCTTCGCCTCGATCATCGCGGTGCCCTCGACCTTGATCATCGCGCCCTTCACGGTGACGCCGGTCTGGTCGATCTTGATGGAGCTGGCGCCGACCTGCAGCAGGATCTCCTGCATCGCCTCAAGCTTGATCTTGCCAAGCGCCGTCGTCAGCGAGAAATTCCCCTGCGAGACATCATGCGTCACGTTCCCGGTCTGGACGGTCTCGCTGACGTTCCCCCGTTCGACGATCGCGGTCACGTTCCCCGTCACCTTCAGGTCGGACTTGCCCTCGATGGTTTCCGTCTTGTCCTTCTTGATCGCGATGGTCTGGTTCCCCTCCGCGACGGTAAAGCTGTGGTCGCCGGTCTTCAGGGTCTCGGTCAGATTGCGATGGACCGTCAGGGTCATGTCGCCCTTGTCCTGCTTTTCCGGCCCGACGGTGATGGTGGCATTGTTCTTGACGATCTGAGTATAGTCCTTTTCCGCCTGAAAGCGGACCAGCTCTTCGCCTTTCTTGTCTTCGAACATCAGCTCGTTGAAGCCGCCGCCTTCCTTCGACGAATTGGTCTTGATGCCGGACTGTGTCTGGTTCGCGGGCAGGGTCCAGGGCGGCATGGTATTGGCGTTGTAAAGCATCCCCAAAATGATCGGCCGGTCGGGATCGCCATTCTCGAACCCCACCAGAACCTCTTGCCCGATGCGCGGGATCGAGACCATGCCCCAGGACTTGCCCGTCCAGGGCTGGACGACACGCACGAAGATCCCCGCCTTGTCGTCCATCTTGCCAAGGCGATCCCAGAAGAACTGGACCCGGACCCGGCCATATTTGTCGGTGTGGATTTCCTCTCCAGCCGGGCCGACGACGGTCGCGGTCATCACGCCGGGCACCTCGGGCCAGGGCGTCAGCAGCGGCGCGCGGAACTGAACCGATTTCGGGATGCTTCCGAAACGGGTCATGTTGGCGTCGGTTCGCATTTCGGACGGCAGGGGCAGGATGTCCTCGGGCGGATCGACCTCCGTCGGGTCGGTCTGAAAGGCATGGCTGGTCGTGGTGACAAGATATTCGCCATCCGGGGCGTTCTGCGGATGGTGGTTGATCTGCGTCGTCGATCCGGCCGCCAGCCGCATGTCCGAAGTCACCCCCGACCACAAGGCATGCCGGGCGGCCTCGGCCTCCATCAGGACACGGGCGCGGGCCTTGCCCAGCCCGGTTTCCCGGAAATGCCCCGGCGAGAGGTAGTTTTCATATTCCCTGTGGCTATGGCGGCCCTTGGGCAAAGCCTGCACGGCCATCAGCTTCGCGTTCGATTTTTCAAAGTTCTGGTCCGCCAGCGTGACCTTGCCCGTCGTCAGCGCCGCCATCCCGTGCAGGTCGCGCACGCGGTTCTGCTGGGGCACGTTGTCGGTCAGGTCATCATCATATTCCAGCGCCTCTCCCGGCATCGGATCATGGCCGCTGATCGCATCGACCAGCACCATCGTCTCGGTCTGGCCTTCATGCGTGAAATAATACGAGATCCCCTCTTCCTCCATCAGGCGGGACAGGAAGTCGAAATCGGTTTCGCGATATTGCAGGCAATAGTCCCGGCGTTCGTATTGCTGGGTCAGGCGGTTCTTCAGGCTGCCCGACAGCCCGTAATCGCCCAACACCTTCTGCACGATCTCGGGCGTGCTTTCGTTCTGGAAGACGCGGCATTCCTTCGTGCGCCCCAGCAGCCAGATACGCGAGCGCGCCTCCAGCAGATAACGCCCATAGGCGCGCCACACGCCCCGGTATTCCGCCGAAATGCAAAGTCCGCGGAAAACCCGCGAGACGTCCCCGTTCTCGGATTCAATGGACAGGTCAAGCGCCTTGCCGACAAAGTCGCCAAGCACAAGGCTTCTGTCCTTGGACAGCACCTCGATCCGGGTTTCAGTGATCTGGCTCAGCCCTTCAAGCACAAGCGCGCGGCGAACCTGAAGACCTTCGACCGGGCCTTCACCCATCACGTTCAAGAACAGCTTGTTCCCCATCGCCTGAAACCTCCTTTCCGCAGTGCAATCATCACGGGTGCAGCCCCTGCCCGTCGAAACCATAGGTGAACCTGTTGTCGGCCACGTCGACGCGCACGCCTTCGACCGGTTTTCCGTCAAGCATGCGGCGCAGGAACTCGGCCGAGATCTCGGGCAGCATCGTGTTGGTCACGATCGCGTCGATCATGCGGCCGCCCGACTCGACCTCCTGGCAGCGGGCGACGATCGTGTCGACGACCGCGTCCGAATAGGTAAAGGGCACGTCATGCGTTTCCTGCACCCGGCGGGCAATGCAGTCCAGTTGCAGGCGGGTGATCTTGCCGATCATGTCCGGGGACAAGGGATAATAGGGGATCACCACCAGCCGACCCAGCAGCGCCGCCGGGAACACCTTCAGCAAGGGGTCGCGCAGGGCCTTGGCAATCCCTTCGGGTTCCGGCTGCAGGTCGGGGTCGCCGCACAGGTCCATGATCAGTTCCGAGCCGACATTCGACGTCAGAAGGATAAGGGTGTTCTTGAAGTCGATGCGCCGCCCCTCGCCATCCTCCATCACGCCCTTGTCAAAGACCTGGAAGAACAGCTCGTGCACGTCGGGATGGGCCTTTTCGACCTCGTCCAGCAGCACGACGGAATAGGGCTTGCGGCGCACTGCCTCGGTCAGGACGCCACCCTCGCCATAACCGACATAGCCCGGAGGCGCGCCCTTGAGGCTGCTGACGGTATGCGCCTCCTGATACTCGCTCATGTTGATGGTGATAAGGTTGTGCTCGCCGCCATACATCAGCTCGGACAGCGCCAGCGCGGTTTCGGTCTTGCCCACGCCCGAGGTGCCCGCCAGCAGGAACACCCCCACCGGTTTCGAGGGATTGTCCAACCCCGCGCGGCTGGTATGCACGCGCTTGGCGATCATCTGCATCGCGTGGTCCTGCCCGATCACCCGGCGGGCCAGATGCTGGTCCAGTTCCAGCACCGTGCGGATCTGGTCGCCGACCATCCGGCCCACCGGAATGCCGGTCCAGTCGCCGATGACCGAGGCGACCGCCTGCTCGTCCACGATCGGTAGGATCAGCGGCGCTTCGCCCTGCAGGGCGGCAAGTTCGGCATTCCTGGCCTTCAGCTCGGCCAGCAGCGCGGCGCGATCCGGGTCGGGCGGGGGCGCGTCCGGGTCCGCAGGGGTGTCCGGGGCCGCATCTGCGGTTGCGCCGCCCTCGCGCAGCTTGGCGCGCAGGGCAAGGATCGCCTCGACCACGGATTTTTCGGTTTCCCATTTCTGCGTCAGCTCGGCCAGCCGCGCTTCTTCCTGCGCGCGCGCCTCGGTGATGGCGGCGCGGCGGTCATCGACGGCATAACCCGCGGTCTCGTCCCGGTCGATGATGCCCAGCTCGGTCTCGAACGCATCGATGCGCTTGCGGGCATCGTCCACCGCCGCGGGCACGGCATGCTGGCTGATCGAGACGCGCGCCGCCGCCGTATCCAGCACGCTGACCGCCTTGTCGGGTAGCTGCCGGACGGGGATATAGCGCGCGGACAGCGCCACCGCCGCCTCGATCCCCTCGTCCAGGATCTGCACGCGGTGGTGCTTTTCAAGAATCCCCGCGATGCCGCGCATCATCGTCACGGCCTTGGGGATCGAGGGCTCATCCACCACCACCGTCTGGAAGCGCCGGGTCAGCGCCGGGTCCTTTTCGATATGGCGCTTGTATTCGGCCCATGTGGTCGCGCCGATGGTGCGCAGGGTGCCGCGCGCCAGCGCCGGTTTCAGCAGGTTGGCCGCATCCCCGGTCCCCGCCGCCCCGCCCGCGCCGATCAGCGTATGGGTTTCGTCGATGAACATGATGATCGGGGTGGTCGAGGCCTGCACTTCTTCGATCACCTGCTTCAGGCGGTTCTCGAATTCGCCCTTCATGCTGGCGCCGGCCTGCAGCAGGCCGACATCCAGCGCAAGGATGCGGGCGTCCTTCAGAGAGGGCGGCACGTCGCCGCGCGCGATGCGCAGGGCAAAGCCCTCGACCACGGCGGTCTTGCCCACCCCGGCCTCGCCCGTCAGGATCGGGTTGTTCTGCCGCCGCCGCATCAGCACGTCCATGACCTGCCGGATTTCCTCGTCTCGGCCCATGATCGGGTCGATTTTGCCGTCGCGCGCGGCCTGCGTCATGTCCGTGCAGTATTTCTTCAGCGCCTCTTCCTTGCCCATCTCGGCCGGGGACAGGGCGCCCGAGGCCTCGCCCGGCTCGGCCCCGCCGCCCGCGGTCGCGGTCATCGCATCCTCGGGCGAGCCGTCGGTGATCTTGAAGAAATGCTCGGACAGGTCGTCTGCGCTGATCTTTCCGAACTCGGCCGAGATCCCGGTCAGGATCCGCTTCAGTTCCGGCGTTTTCAGCATGCCCAGCACAAGATGCCCGGTGCGCACCCGCACCGCCGAATACATCAGCGAGCCGTAGACCCAGCCCCGCTCCATCGCGTCCATCAGGTGCTGGGACAGGTCGATGATGGCGCTGGCCCCGCGCGGCAGCGCGTCAAGCGCGCGCTGCATGTCGGCGGCCAGCCGCGCCTCGTCCAGACCGTGGTGGCGCAGGATGCGCATCACGTCGCTGTCGGGCTGGTTCAGGATCTGCGCCAGCCAATGCACGATCTCGACATAGGGATTGCCCCGCAGCTTGCAAAAGACGGTCGCGCCCTCGACGGTCTGGTAGCCAAGCTGGTTCAGTTTGCCAAACAGGGCGACGCGGCTGATTTCTGTCATCTTCGCTGTTTCCTATCCTGCGGCCCGGTCCGCCATTTCGGGCGGCGAGAGGTGAAGATCATCCGCATCCGCCGCGCTTGGCCTTGCGCCAAGCCAGGATGTCAGGCCCAATCGAGTGTCGCCGTCCAGGCAGGTCTGGGGCACCTGATCCGCGCGCAGGACCAGCACGACATCCCAATCCAGCGCCAGACCGCAATAGTTGCGCACGATCGCCGCCAACCGCTCCAGCGCCGGGGTGCCCGGTAGAAGGCGGTCGTAATCGGCGCGCGACAGGGGCCCAAGCCGCAAGCGGAACTTGGCCGTACGCGACCAGACCCTTTCGCCGATGCAGGTTCCCAGACCCAGCCCGGAGCCCGAACCCAGCCGCCAGCGGTCGTCCGGCTCAAGCTCAAGCCAGCAGCCCACGAATTCCTCGACCGCGACACCGGTGTCGAAGAAGGTCGAGACGATCGCCCGCAACCCGTCGGGATGGCGGGGACCGGGCGACAGGAAGGCGGCGAAATGGCGGCGCGCCAGATCGGGCATCGCGTCCCGGTTCTGGAAGGCCGGACCGGCATGGCCCGACAGCGCGGCGATCTTGCGCTCAATCCGCCCGCCCATCCCGCGGTCCAGATCCGCTGCGGGCTGGCCCGTGGTCCAGGCGCGATAGAAAAGCTGCGCCAGCCTGTGGGTCAGCAGATCGGCGAAGGCCACCAGCGTCGGGTCGCGCTGGTTGATCATGCGGTCGCGGGCATAATCGGTCAGGTGCAGGGGCAGCGGTCCGTGTGGACCGAAAAGACCGAAGGCCTGCTGGCGCAGCTGACCGCGACCCGCGCCATCGGGCGGGTCGAAACGCGTGATCGTGTGCGGGGGAAAGGCGGTCGAAGGATCCTGCCCAAGGCGAAGCGGATCTTCGCGCGGGCGGCGCGCGGTGCCCAATGGGGGATGGTCGGCGAAATGCGCCTCGATCACGCGCAGCGCGTGAAAAAGGTGAAAGCGGGGAAACGACGCGACCAGATGGTCGTAATGCGTCACAGCACCCGCCCCAGACCGCTTTGCGGAGTCCATCGCGCGAGTTCCCCCCTTTGGCTGGTTTCCAGGACTGTCTCGGTAAAGCTGTTGATGGTGACGTGGCGGCGCAGGAACCGCTCAAGCACCGAGGCAAGCACATAGGTGCCGGTCCCCTCGAACGCGCCCTCGTCCATGCGCAGGCGGATCTCAAGCCCGCGCACGGCGGTGGACAGCAACCCGTCCGAGATGCGCCGGACGATGGGGCGGGTGTCCACCCCCACAAGCCCCTCGATCTGCCGCAGGACGGCGCGGTCGGCCAAGGGGGCGTAAAGACCCAGCAATTCGCGCAAGGCGGCCGCGCCGCTGCCCCCGGCCGTATCCGCAAGCGACAGGTAGTTCAGCCCCAGATGTCCGATCAGGCGCCAGGCGGCCTCGCCCTGCGCAAGGGACGGGCGCGGCCGCGTCGGGGCCACGGCGACCAGCACCGCCGAGACCGGGCCGCATTCGGGCATGTGGAACAGGTTCCGCGCGCCCGAGCCCAGCAACAGCGGCAGGTCGCGGTTCGTGACCAGCGCGCGCACCGCAAGCTGCTGGATGCCCGGCGGCCAGGGCGCCATTGCCGGATCCACCAGCGCCAGCCAGATCTCGGACCCAAGATAGGATGTGCGCGTGCCCGCCAGATGCTCTCGCTCGGTGCGCTGGCGAAAGCGGCGGTTGATCTGGAAATAGGCGGGATGGCGCGAGCCCGCGGCGGTCAGCTCGTCGGTCGAGAAGAACGGACGGAATGTCAGGTTGTCCTGCCCCTCGCCGCTGATCCCGGCGACCGACAGGATGCTGTGCACCTCATGATCCAGCGGCGCATTGCGGTCGGGAACAAGGTGATGCTCGGTGTCGCGTTCCGACAGCATGACCCGGTCGCAACGCTTTTCGAACAGGTTGACGGCGGGCACGGCAAAAAGGGTAAAGGCATCGGGTGCGATCCCATGCGCCAGATCGGCCCGCCCCTTTCGCAGCAGGATATAGACGTCCACCGCATCCTGCGTCGCCCGTGCAAGGCCCGGACCAAGGCCGGTCAGGTCGACAAAATGGAAGCGTTCGGGCAGCGCGAAATATTCCTGCAGCAGGCGGTAGCCGTCAAAGCTGGCGCGCGGCGTGGGCAGCAATGCCTCGTCAGGCGAAAACCCCCGCGGCTCGACCCCGCCGGGCAGCGGCAACACCCAGTCATCGCGACGGTCGATCGAGCGCGCGACCAGTCCGGTCGTTTCGGTGCACAGCAGTTCGTGCAGCGCCCAGCCGCTGGCGGCATGGCCACCAAGAAACAGGGTCAGCCGCTCGATCGGCAGCGCCCCGATCAGCCCGCCATCGGCGCGGGCCAGGCGCAGGCGGATGGCGGCCCGCGCCTCGCCCGCGCCGGCGACGCCAAGGGCGACCAGCGCGCCGCGTCCGTCGATATATTCGGCCTCGGCAATGCGAATGGGCCAAAGCGTCACCTCGGCCGCGCTGCGGAATTGGCAGGCGGTCTGCTGACCGGCGCTGAGTTCCGCATGCAGGGCGCTGTGACGCGGCACGCGATACCCCTCGGCCAGCGCCGGATTGGCCAGATCGGGCACCAGTTGCGCGATCATCATCGACGGGGTCGGCGAAAGGTAATGCGGATAGACGATCTCGCACAGGGCCGAGGAAAAGGCCGGGTATTGCAGCTCAAGTTCCAGCTGGACGCGGGCCGACAGAAAGGCCGCGCCTTCCAGCAACCGCTCGACATAGGGGTCCACGACCTCGGTGCCGTCCATGCCCAGCCGCGCCGCGATCTTGGGAAAGGATTGCGCGAATTCGACGCCCATCTCGCGCAGATAGGAAAGCTCGGCCTCGTAATGGCGCAGCAGCCGGATATCCATCGTCCTATCCTGTCCGGGCCACGGTCGCCTCGCCCGTGGTCATGTCGATCTGGGTGCGCAGATAAAGCTCGGATGGGATCGGTTGCGCCCAGATGTCGGCGCGGATGTTGAAGACGACCTGTGCGCCCTTGGCGGCCGCCGGGTCGCCGGCCTGGATGTCCAGCGAACCGGCGCGCAAACGCGGCTCGAAGGTTTCGATCGCGCGCTGGATGGATTGACGCAGCATCGCCGTCCGCGCCGGCCCTGCAGACTGCCCCGAGATGCTGGCGACCCCATAGCACAGGACCGACCGCGCCGCCTGCGGGAACAGCGCCGGATCGACCCCGTTGCCGCTGCTGGTGGTGTTCATCAGCCAGGACAGGTCGCGCAGCACGATCTCGCGCAGGCGCCGCAGGTCGATCACCCATTCCTCGCGCGGTTCCTGCGTCACCTCGCGCTGGTTGTCGGTGAGCCGGTCAAGAAGCGAGGGTTGCAGCCGCTCGGTGATGGTCTGGTCAGCCATCGACGCGCCCCGGATCCAGCCGCAGCGCGCGCAGGTCCATCAGCGGCAGGTCGCCCGCATCGGTCGTCAGAAGGCGTTGTCCGGTCCCCGCCCAGGTCTCGCTGCCCAGATCGCGCCAGTCGGTCGCCAGCGCCATCCGCGCGGCACCGCTGCCATCGCGGGTGGTTTCGGGATAGCGGGTGGGGATCAGGGCCACCGTCTCGCCTCCATTCGCGAAGGTCAGGTTGGCCGGCATCCAGACCCGGTCGCGCAGGTCCGTCGGTGGCTCGATCCGCACGGCGGACAGGCGGTCAAAGGGCAGCCAGTAGTATTTCCCGTCAATCGTCGCCTCAAGAACCGGGCCAAGGCGCATGTCCGCGTCGGCGATCCAGGTGAAGGCCGTCCCGTCGGCCTCGCCAGAGGTCGCAGGCGCACTGTCGAAAGCCTGCGCGCGCAGGTCGGCGGCCCGGCTGCCCTGCCCCTGCGACAGCGCCTGCAGCGCCTCGATCTGCAGGGCGATCCAGCCGGGCGGCTCGCCAAGGACCAACGGGAGTTTTTCGCCCTGAAAGACCTTTTCGCGGAAGACCTCGCAGATGATCGCTTCGCGATAGGTCTGCGCCATCGGCAGGGCCAATGCGTCCAACTCGGCGCAAAGCTTCAGCTGCGTGATCGCCCTTTTCCAATCGCCCTGAATGCAAAGCAACTGGAACAGGAATATGCGCAGCTTCGCATCACCGGGATGGGCCCGTATCTCGGCCGAAAGCGCGGCAAGCGCACCCTCGGGGTCGCCTGCCTTCAGATAGCCATCCGGTGTCACCGGCATCCTCCCAGCGGAAAAGGGAACCGCGACCCCGGGACAGCCGGGGCCGTAGATGCTTTGCGGGTCAAGCGTCGACGTTCTCGGCGATGTTGAACGTCACGTCCGGCGTCAGGCCCTTGTCGCCCGTTTTCTTCTGTTCGGTATAGGTCAGCTTGACCTTCGCGAAGTTCAGGGTGATGTTTTCGGTCAGCCGATCCTCGCCACCGCTGCCGCCGGTCGAATAGCTGGTGATGATTACCTCCTCCATCTCGATATGGAGATAATCCAGCGGCTTGTCCCCGGCCTTGCGCATGATCAGTTCGGCCTTGGCGTGGTGGGTGCCCTTGAGGGTTGATTTGATCAGATCGGTCGAGGCCAGATCGATATATTTCGTGACCGATATATCCTGGACATTGGCCTTGCCACCGCCGCCACCGCCGCCGGTATGGGTCGTCCCCGAGTTGGAAACGCCCCAGCTCCAGGCCAGGATGTCAATCCAGCCCTTGTCGCCCGAATATGTCGCGTCCCTTGCCTCGCCCTTGATCTCACCGACCTTGAGAAACATGTCTACTGCCAATTGACTTCTCCCTAGAGTGATATGGTTTGCGATGATCGTTCAGGGCCCGCCCCGCAATAAGGGCGGGATATTCGTCTCAGGCCTTTTCACTGGGCAGCTTGGACACCAGCCGCAGTGAAACGGTCAGTCCCTCAAGCTGGTAATGCGGTCGCAGATAAAAACGCGAGGTGTAATATCCGGGGTTGCCCTCGACATCCACGACTTCGACGCTGGCATTGGCCAAAGGCTTTCTGGCCTTGTCATTCTCGCTGGAGGTGGCGGGGTTCGGATCGACATATTGCAGGATCCAGCTGTTCAGCCATTTCTCCATGTCGGCCCGGCTTTTATAGGACCCGATCTTGTCGCGGACCATGCATTTCAGGAAATGCGCAAAGCGGCAGGTCGCGAACAGATAAGGCAGACGTGCCGCCAGATTGGCATTGGCGGTTGCATCCGGGTCGTCATATTCCGCAGGCTTCTGCAAGGATTGCGCACCGATGAAGGCGGCAATGTCGGTATTCTTGCGATGGACCAGCGGCATCATCCCGTTTTTCGCCAATTCCGCCTCGCGCCGGTCGTCGATGGCGATTTCGGTCGGACATTTCATGTCCACCCCGCCATCATCGGTCGGGAAGGTATGCGTGGGCAGCCCCTCCAATGCGCCGCCCGATTCCACGCCACGGATGCGCGAACACCAGCCGTATTGCTTGAAACTGCGGTTGATGTTCATGGCCATTCCATAGGCCGCGTTGATCCATGAGAAATTGGCGGAGTTTCCGTCCGCTGTGTCCTCCTCGAATGCGAATTCCTCGATCGGGTTGGATTTCGCTCCATAGGGGCGGCGCGCCAGAAAGCGCGGCATTGCCAGCCCCAGATAACGGCTGTCGTCACTTTCGCGCAGACTTTTCCAGCTGGCATATTCCGGCGTGCTCATGATCTTGGTCAGATCGCGCGGATTGGCCAGTTCCTGCCAACTTTCGAACTGCATCAAAGCCGGGTCCGCACCGGTGATGAAGGGGGCATGGGCGGCCGCCGCAATCTTGGCCATCTCGCCCAGCATCTCGACATCCGGGCCGGAATGGTCGAAGAAATAATCGCCGACAAGGCAACCGTAAGGTTCGCCGCCCAATTGGCTGAATTCCTCGGTATAGATCTTCTTGAAGATCGGCGACTGGTCCCAGGCCGCGCCCTTGAATTTCTTCAAGGTCTTGGCAAGATCCTTTTTCGAGATGCTGTAGACGCGGATCTTCAGCATTTCGTCGGTTTCGGTGTTGTTCACCAGAAAATGCAGCCCGCGCCACGCGCTTTCAAGCTGCTGATATTCCGGGTTGTGGATGATGGCATTGACCTGTTCGGCAAGCTTTCGATCGATCTCGGCAATCATGGATTCGATCGAATGGACCACGTCTTCCGAGATCAGCGCCGTATTGGACAGCGCCTGCTGCGCCAGCGTCTTCACTGCGGATTCCACGGCCGAGCGCGCCTGATCGGTGCGAGGCTTGAATTCCTTGGTCAGAAGGTTGGCGAATGCGCTTTCATCCAGCGCCACGGCGGCCGCGGCATCCTGGGACTGGGCTTCCCGTTCCACCATGTCTCATTCCTCTCCTTCTGCGGGTTTGGGGGCAGCGGCAAGGCTTTGCAGAAGCGCGGGATCGTTCATCGCCTTGGCGATCAGATCCTCGGCCCCCGGCTTGCCATCCATATAGGTGACGAGGTTGGACAACTGGTTGCGCGCCTCGACCAGCTTGCGCAGCGGCTCAAGCTTCTGCGCGATCGCGCCGGGCGAGAAATCCTCCATGCTTTCAAAGGTCATATCGACGGAAAGATTGCCCTCTCCCGTCAGGGTATTGGGCACGCTGAAGGCCACGCGCGGGGCCATCGCCTTCAGGCGGTTGTCGAAATTGTCGATGTCGATTTCAAGAAACTTCCTGTCGGCGATGCCGGGCTGCGGCGTGTTCGACTTGCCCGCCAGATCCGCCATGACCCCCATCACGAAGGGCAGCTGGATCTTCTTTTCGGCACCATACAATTCGATGTCGTATTCGATCTGGACCCGTGGCGCGCGGTTCCGCGCGATGAACTTCTGTGAACTTGCCATCCGTCGCTCCCCCTTGGTTCGGCCGCCTTCCGGACACCGGGGCGGTCCTCCGTCTCTCAGTCGTCGTCCTGCAAGCCGGCGAGATTGCGAACATTCTCGACCCCGCCCGGCGCGATTTCCTTCATGATGGTGATGAAGTCCGCGCCGACCAGCTTGCGTGCCCGTGACAACAGGATCGGCAACGGGCTTGAAGGTTCGTTCGCGGCGTAGAATGCCATGATGCGGTCCAGCGCGGCGCGCACGTCGGCCGCGGAACTGATCGCCCCGACAGGCGCGGCTGCAATCTTTTGGGCGGGGGCCGCGGCCTCTTGCGCCACCGCTTCGTCGACCGGTCCATCCGGTTGCGTCTCATTGCCCAGGGCATCGGCGAATTGCATCGCGGCGCGGCGCAAAAGCCGGTCCAATGGCGCGAAATCGGGGCCCTGACCCGGTGTATGCTTGTCAAAGACCGCGCTTATCGCATCCAGATCGCGGCGCAGCCCCAGAACTGCCGCCTGGCGCGATTCAAGCAGCGCGGTGTCGGTGTCGCGAAACGCCGCCGAGACGGTCGCGGCGTCGGGCGTGCCGCCAGCGATCTCGCCCAGCGAAATTGCGATGTCGCGCAGGTTGATGTGACCGAGGGCCGGGCTTTGCGCAAGCGGGGCCAGCAGGACGCCGCGCAGGGTGGTATCATTGTCGACCAGCCCCAGAACCGTGTTGATCCGGGCGGTCGGGTCATCGCCGTCATCGGGGTCCAGCAACGGATGGCAGGTCGGCCACCATTGCTCCAGCAGGCCGCGCAGCAGGGCGACCCCTTCGGCGAATCCCTGCACCCCCTCGGTCTGCAAAAGCGCCCGCGCCAGAAAGATGGCGGCGCGCAGGTCATGCGCGCGGTCAAGCACTGCCAGCGCGTGTTGGCGCAGCTTTGTATAGTCAGGTTCTTCGCCCGACAGGAACTCTGCCCCCGACTGGCGCTCGGGCTTGATTTGAGCAGCCTTCTCCATCGCGAGAAATTCCGGATCATATTCCAGATCATTCCCGCTGGGTATTTCGGAACTACGCTCAATTAGCAGAGAATCAATCGGAACATAAACGGAATCAGGCACATTCTTGCTCGCACAAAAATGATGAATACCAACGAAACCCAGATTGCTGTAACGGTGCACCCTCGCACCTAGCCGGTCAAGAAATATTCACGCAAAGGTTTAGCCATCTAACTTGACCCTCGTTTTCAGCGCCTTGGCCAATGTTGGATGGTGGTAATGCTGCGGTGCAGGGTCAGATCTTTCCGGCGGCGCGCCAAGCCTCAAGCGTAGCGCGGCTGACTTCGAAATGCATCGAATCCTCGCGAGAGAAACCGGCGCCCCAGACCCAACCCTCTTCATGGAAGAAATCCGCAAGGATGGTCAGGCCCAGCTGGGTCCGGCCATCGGCGAATCCGTCAAGGTGGCCGTCGATATTGAGATCGATTGCAAGCCCGAAGGAATGGGTCGATGTCAGGTCCGTCGTCCCTCGAATCCGACGCACGCAAAGCGAACCAGAGGTATTTATGCGGTCATAAAGATCCTGATCCACCGCCCGGACCTTTTCAAAGACCCTGGTCAGGCTTTCCACTGCGGGTCGCAGCATCTGGACCTTTACCGGGCCAACCGTATCGACGACCAGCATGGCCTGCAGCTTGGGATTGTCCATTCCCTCGCAGTCATCCGTCAGCACTTTCCTTGGACGACCCAGAAATCCTTCAAGGAATGCGGACGAACCCACTGTTTGTCCTTTGTTTACATTGCGCCGGTTGGCGATAAGCACGACCGTGGCGTAATCTCCGGCGATGCGGTTTTCACCGTCGCGCGGAATTGCCGATTGCGTGTCCGCAGCCGGGTTTTCAGCTGAAGACGGAACATCCTCGGGCAAGGCGGCCTGGTCTATGCCGAGGCTGTCGATCTGGTTTGACAGCGCAACCAGTTGTTCCTGCAATCCAAGAATCTGCTGGTTAAGATTTTCGATCTCGATTCGTGCCTGACTGTCGACCGCCGAGCCGCCCGCGACTTGTTGGCGCTGGGACAAAGCCGTCCAGACCCCATATCCCAACAAAGGCAGCACCAGAAGAGCAATCGCTGTGACGACAAAATGGACCGGCTTCACGAAGCTTCCCCGTCCGAAATAGCCAGACGATGCGGCCGCCAATCTTCTCTGTCAATTGGCGCAAGCTGCAATCGGACTCGCGTAATGATCGGCACAGGTATAAATTTGCAGGTGCTTTCCGCTTGATGGAGTGATTCCATGAAGTCCTTGTTCATCTGCTTTTCATTGATTTTGACAATCGGGTTATGGCATTTCCCCGCGCATGCGCAGTCCGCGATGTCCGAAGACGACATTTCCGAGGCTTTCGCAAAGCAGAAAAGCCGGGGTCTGGTTCTTGTTCCGACCGGACAACAGCCGGAGGTTAGCGCGGATACCAGCCAGAAAGATGCCACCAAGGTCGACTACGTGGCGCTGCCGCAGGACGAACAGGTCAATGTCTCGATCCATTTCGATCTGGACAGCGCGGCGCTGCGCGAAGACCAGAAACCCGCGCTGGCCGCGCTTTGCAACGTGCTCAAGAAAAGCCCGGATGTCGTGCTGCGCATCATCGGCCACACGGACATAACCGGGACGGTCCAGTATAACGAGCGTCTTTCCGTTTTGCGCGCGGAAGAGGTGAAGCGCTATCTGGCCGCCAATTGCGGTGTCCCGGAAGGGCAGATGCAGGCGGTGGGCGTGGGCGCGCGCTATCTTCTGGACGAAAAGGATCCCCGGGGCGAGGTCAACCGCCGCGTCGAATTCCAGGCCCAGTCCTGACGGGCCGGTGGACAAGGTGACAGGGCAGGCGCCCATCTTCAAACCCGGCGATGTGCTGAACAACACCTATAGGATCGAGGCGATCCTGGGGCGGGGCGGCACGTCGGAGGTGTATCGCTGTCGGTCCGAGATTTCGGGCAAGGTGGTTGCCCTGAAGGTCTTGCGATCCGAATTCGCGGGCAATGCTGACTATCTCGCGCTGATGACGCGCGAGGAAAACGTCCGCGACATCCATCACGACACGATCGTTCACTATTATGACACGCAGCGCACGCCTGACGGCACCGTCTATCTTGTGATGGATTTCGTCGACGGGCCGTCATTGGACGCGAAGATGCGCGCAGGAGGCATGTCCGCCGAGGCGCTGCTGACCGTGGCCGGCCGCGTGCTGGAGGGGTTGGCGGCCGCGCATGGGCGCAACATCATCCACCGCGACCTTTCGCCCGACAACATCATCCTGCGTGGCGACGATCCTGCGAAGGCCACGATCATCGACTTCGGCATCGCCAAGGACTCCAACCCCGGCGCCGAGACCATCGTGGGCGGAGAGTTCGCCGGCAAATACGCCTTCGCCGCACCCGAGCAACTGGCGGGCAAGGCCGATCCCCGCACTGACCTTTATGCGCTTGGGGCGCTGCTGCTGGCCATTTTCCGGGGCCGGTCCCCCGATAGCGGCGCGAACCTGATGGAGGTCGTGAACCGCAAGGCGCAGCCGCTGGATATGTCGGGGGTTCCGCAGCCCTTGGGCGAGTTGATCGACCGGTTGTCGGCCCCTGCCCCCGAAGCCCGCTTTCAGTCGGCCGAGGCCGCGCTGGCATTTCTGCGCACCGCTTCCGCCCCCGCCGATGCAACGGTGATCGTGCCCCGCAAGGTGACGCCCCCTGCCCCCGCGCGGGTCGCGTCCGCGCCAAAGCCCGCACCGACTGAGCCCGGATCCCCGGCTTCGGGCGGCCCGAAACGCAGGACCGCGCTGATCGCTGCCGCGCTGGCCCTGCTGGTCGTTGCCCTTGGTGCAGTTGAGTTTGCGACCGGCACGCTTGGCATCTTCACGCCCCGGCTTCCCTGGGCAAAGCCCTTCACCCTGCAGATTTCGCGCGTCGATGGTGCCGGACCGGTCGCCGAGGGCTTCGTGCCCAGCCCGGAAACCGCGCAACTTCTGGGGGCCGCGCTGGCTGCGCAGGGCGGGATGCCCCCCACGCTGACCGTGGCGCGAGGCGATCTTGCCGAGGGCTGGGGGCAAGGTGTCGTCCAGCTGGTGCAGACACTGGCGGATCTGCCGGAATACCGGCTGTCCGTGTCGGACAATCAGGTGACGGCGAATGGCCTGACCAATATCCGCGCCGATTACGACCGGCTGAAGACCGAATTGGTGGCAATGCCCACAGGACTGACCGGCACCGCCCAGCTTGAACTTGGCCCCCGCATCCTCAGCCCTCAAACCGTCATTTCCATCCTGCGCGCGCATGAGGATTGCGGTCGGCTGACGGTAGCCGACGCACCCTCGACCGGCTGGGGCGCGGGCGCCAACCTGCATGTCACCGGACGCGTCGCCCATGCCGAGACGCAGGCCGCGCTTCGCGATGCGCTGACCGAGGCAATCGGCAACCGGGTCGCGCAGCTGGATCTTGAGGTCCTGAACCCGACGCTGTGCCTTATGGATGCCAATACCCCCTCGGCCGAGCCTGCCGGCCTTGTCTTCACCTTCGGCTATGGCGATCGTCCCGATCCGAATCCGAAGGCGCAATATGTGGTGGGCGACAATCCGGTCATCGACCTGACCCTGCCGGCCGACCTGAAGGACGGCTATCTTTACGTTTCGGTGCTGGACGTTTCCGGCAACGTATTTCACCTGCTGCCCAATGTGAACCGGCAGGAAAACCGGATCCGGGATCTGGGCGATGGCCCGCTGCGCCTGTCCTATGGGTTGGAGCAGGCGAAGGGCTCGGATCGGCTTGCCTTTACGGTGGATGGCAGTTCGCTGGGCAAGACGCGCCTGATCGCGTTGATCAGCGACCAGCCGTTATTCGACAGCCTGCGCCCGATAACCGAAAGCGCGGAAAGCTATGCCAAGGCATTGCAGGAAGTTTCCGTCCCCGTCCGCAGCCTTGATTCCGCCATTCTGACGACGTCAAAGCCCTGAAGGGGCAATATCGCATGCGAAGATAATCCGGTCGGCACGGAAAAAAGACAGCATTGGTTTTGGAAATTTCTTGACCTGATGGAAATAGACAAGAGAATCCGAAATGCCCGAATTTGAAATAATCCTTTCTGCGGAACGGGATTCAGCAAAAGCCTCGGCAAAGGAATTCACAGAATCACGGCCCGGTGATAACCTGAATCGCAGACTCTTTGGAGGATGAAACTTGGCATTCATGCGACACTGGTCCGCCACTGCATCATTTACCCTTTTGACGCTGACCTGTAATGCCGCGCTGGCCCAGACCGCGTCGCAGATCACCAAACCCAGTTATGAGCCCTCCTTGCAACGCATGACCGGCTCGCTGGTCTTCAGCGGCGCTCCGGGACTGGCCGCGCCCGCGGGTGCCGAAAAGCTGTCGGTCCAACTGTCCGGTGTCACGGTCGAAGGCGCGCTGGCCGGGACCCAGGCCGCCACCGACACGCTGCGCCAGCGCCTGACCGGAAAGCGCATCCCGGTTTCCGAGATCTTCGCCGCCGCATCCGATCTTGAGGCCAGTTATGTCAAGCAGGGCTATGTCCTGTCGCGCGTGGTCATTCCCCAGCAGACGCTTGAGGACGGCGGCACGCTGCGCCTGACGGTCGTCGATGGCTATGTCGAGCAGGTCGATGCAAGCGCGGCCCCGCCCGAATTGCGCGCCCGGCTGGAACGGACCACCGACCCGCTTGTCGACCAGCGCTCTTTGCGACTGCCGGATATCGAACGCAGGCTGCTGCTTGCGGGCGACATGTTCGGCGTGGCCCTTGGCTCGGCCCTGTCCACCGGGTCAAAGCCCGGCGGAACGGTCGTCATTCTTGAACCGCAATTCCGCTCGGTTACCGGATTTGTCGGTCTGGACAATACGTTTTCCGAGGAACTCGGCCGCTGGAATCTTAGCGCTGGCGTCGAATTCAACGACTTTCTGAACATGGGCGAGGTGTTTTATCTGCGCGCCTCGGGGCACCCCGCATTGGGGGATGACGGGTATTTCGCCGATGAACCCCGATTGCGCACCCTTGCCGGGGGTGCGATCTTTCCCCTTGGCTATAACGGCCTGACCTTCGGGGTCGAGGGCGCGAATTCCCGAACCGGCCCCGACAATAACGCGGTCGCCACGCCGTCGGATTTCAACCGCGTCTCTTTCCGGCTGTTCTATCCGGTGGTGCGCACGATCAAGCGCAATCTTTCGGTCACGGCGGCGCTGGATGTGCAAAGCGACAAGCAGGATCTGAATACCGATTTCGCGGATTTTCCAATCTATGAGGACCGCACCCGCGTCTTTCGTCTCAGCAGCGACGGGAACTGGCAGCTTTCGGATACTGCGGCCATCAGCGGGGGGGCGATCCTGTCGCTTGGCATCGACGGTCTGGGCGCGCGCAGTGCCCAGGACGCCGAAGACAGCGACACCCCGCTGTCGCGCGCGGGCGCGGATGCCGATTTCACCAAGCTGGAAGTTTCATTTCGCTATGACCGCAGCTTCCTGCAGGACTGGGCATTTTCCCTGTCCGGGCAGGCGCAGACCTCGTTCGGAAAGCCCCTGCTGTCGAGCGAGCAATTCGGCATCGCCTCGTCCGAGGGCGTGTCGGCCTTTGACCTGGGAAGCATTACCGGCGATTCTGGCTGGCTTTTGCGCAGCGAGGTGGCGCGCAACTTCCCGATCCAGGCCTTTGGCCGGCCCTTGCAGGTCAGCCCCTATCTGGCCGTGGCCGCAGGCTCGGTCCGTCTTGAACAACCATCATCGCTTGAGGCCGCGCGCATCAACGCAAACACCTTGGGCATCGGCGTCGATCTGCGGATGATCTACGACCCCAACTATTCCTCCGCAGTGGTCAGGCTGGAATATGGCAAAGGGAACAGGGACGATGACCAAAAGGACGAGGACCGCTTCACGATCGTCAGCTCCTATCGCTTCTAGCCGGCGACGCGCGCTTTGGGCCGCGCTTCTTGCGGGCAGCGCGCTTGTGCTGCCCGGCGTGACCACTGCCCAGACCCTGCCGAACGGACATAATGTCGTCGCGGGCTCTGCCAATGTCTCCTCGTCCGGCGGCAGGATGCAGATCAACCAGAACAGCAATCGCGCCATCATCAACTGGGGCAGCTTCGGCATCGGGTCGGGCGCTTCGGTGCAGGTCATCCAGCCGGGGCGGCGCTCGGCCCTTTTGAACCGCGTGACGGGCGACACACCGACCCGGATCGACGGAAGCCTTGGCGCGAACGGACAGGTCTTCATCGTCAACCGCAACGGGATCGCGATCGGGCGGAATGGCCGGATCGCGACGGGCGGGTTTGTCGGATCGACGCTGGACATCTCGAATGGTGACTTCATGGCGGGGCGGTTGCGCTTTTCGGGCGACAATCCCGGCGCGGTCACGAACGAAGGCCGGATCGACATCATCCCCGGCGGCTATGCGGCGCTGCTGGGCGGACAGGTCAGCAATTCCGGCACGATCCGGGTGCCGCTGGGCCGGGTCGGACTTGGCGCGGGTCAGCGCGCGACGCTGAACCTGTCGGGAAATGACTTCCTGTCGGTGGCGCTGCCCCCCGATGCGGGATCGCATATCGAACAAAGCGGCCGGATTTCCGCCGATGGCGGCTCGATCGAGATGAAGGCCGCATCGGCCCGCAATGCCGCGCGCCAGACGATCAACCTGTCCGGCGTGGTCGAGGCGCGCAGCGTCTCGGGTCGATCCGGGCGGGTCGTCCTTGGCGGCGGCGATGGCGGCACGGTCCGCGTGACCGGCCGCGTGGATGCCAGGGGCGGGGTGCGGGCGGCCCGCGCGGCCTCCGTCCGGGCGGATCGTCCCCCCACCCGGCCCGAGCGTGGCGGCGACATCACCATCACCGGCGACCGGATCGAGCTTGTCGGGGCCACGCTGGATGCCAGCGGAACCGGCGGTGGCGGGCTGATCCGCGTCGGCGGCGACTATCAGGGCCGGGGTGCCCTGCAGCGGGCAAGCGTCAACCTGATCGGCGCGGGGACGCGGATCTCGGCAGACGGGATCGGCAATGCCGACGGCGGGCGCGTCATCCTGTGGTCGGACCTTCTGACCGAATTCGACGGCGGCGTTTCGGTCCGGGGCGGGGATGACGGCGGAGACGGCGGATTTGTCGAGATTTCGGGCCGCGAAAGCCTGGCCCTGCGCAGCCCGGACATCCTGCTGACCGCGCAGAACGGTCGGCCGGGCCATGCGCTGTTCGATCCCCTGGACATCATGATCGTGGATGAGGATTCCTATGACTCGCTCAACCCGACGCATCTGCTGGACACGCAGATTTATGCGATGGCCGAAAACCCCGGCACCTATGAATTCCGCACCTCGGGGCCCAGCCTGCCGGGGGGCGATGATCCGGGCAACATCACCTTTGCGACCGCGCTGTCCTTCGGTGCTGATCTTGGTGGAACCGTCCTGAATTTTCAGGCCGACAACGACATCATCATAGATGAGCCGCTCAACTGGGGTGGCCTTGCAAGTGTCAGCCTTGGGGCGGGCGCGGATATCGCCGTCAACGCGCCCGTAAGCTGGACAAACCAGATGGAGATGCAGGCCGCGACCAGCATCAACCTGAACGCGGCCCTGAACGCGCCCGCCGGGACCCTGTGGCTGGACGCGCCCCGGATCAGGGCCACCGGCAGCGTCAATGTGGACGAATTCCGGCTGCTTGAAGGGTCGAACTGGGTGCAGAACGCGGCCACGCTTCCCGCCTTTTCCGCCCGCGATTTCTGGTTTGATCCAAGCGCAAGCTTTCTGCGGGCGCGGGGCGGTGCGGGCACCACGGCCAACCGCTATGTCATCACCGACGTCTATGGCCTGCAGGGCATCGGCTCGCCCGGCTACCGAGGCGCGCATTATGCGCTTGGCGCGAATATTGCGGCCGGCGGCACCGCCGAATGGACGGAACCCTGCGACGGCCGTTGCCTGAGCGGCTTCCGCCCAATCGGCAGCACCGGCACCCCCTTCACCGGCAGTCTGGAGGGGACGAACCGTTCCATCACCGGGCTGACACAAATCGTCGACGGTCGCTTCGGCGGGATGTTCGGTGTGATCCAGGGCGCGACCATCCGCAATCTGCGGCTTCTGAATCTGGACCTGACGACCTTTGGCGGACATGCGGTTGGCGGTCTGGTCGGGCAGGCCTTGGCCAGCGCGGGTTCGAACGTCATCCAGAATGTCGAGGCCAGCGGTCGCCTGGAAGCGACCGTGGGCGAAGACGAGGTGGCGCATTCCATGTTCGGCGGGATTGTCGGGCAATTCGCGGATGGCACGATCACGAACGTGACCTCTCGGGTGGCGCTGGACCTGTCCGGTTCAGCGGATGATGGCGGAGAGTCGGTGCATCTGGGCGGGGTCGCCGGACGCGTTTCGGGGGGGACGACGATCTCGAACAGCCGCTATGCGGGCACCATCACCTCGGAATTCAGCGGCGCGGAAGTGGGGATTGAGGGTCCGCCCGTCACCAACCGTATCGGCGGGATCGCTGGCCAGACGACGACAGCGGACCGCATCATCGATTCATCCGCAGCGGTCACGATCCGCCAGGAAGGAAGCGGCAGCTGGCTGATCGGCGGCCTTGTCGGCCAGAATTCGGGAACGCTCAACCGGGTCTCGACCAGCGGCACGATCGCCCTGACCTCGGGCGAGGGTTTTGCCTTTAACCGCAACAGCGCGTTCGGCGGTCTGACTGGCACCAACATCGGCGCGGTCACGCGCAGCAGCTCCAGCGTCGGTCTTGACATCGAAACAGCGGGACGCGTTGCGGCGGGCGGGCTGATCGGCGCAAGTTCGGGACGTGTCGAGACCTCCTTTGCGACCGGAAATCTGCGCGTCAACCTGGCCAGCCCCGGAGAGATGACCAGTCTTGCCGCGGTCGGGGGGCTTGTCGGCATCAGCACCAATCGCATCCGCTACAGCTTTGCCACGAACCAGGTGAACATCTCGGGCGTGGCAGATGTCCGCGCGGGGGGACTGGTCGGGTGGAATACCGGCGCGGTGCGTTTCTCGCGCGCGACCGGTGGCCTGACGGTCGGGCTGGGGGGCCCCGAAACCTCCAGCCTGCAGTTGGGCGGGTTGGTCGGGACCAATGACGGTCAGATCACGGATTCCTATTCGCTGGCCTCGGTCGACTATACAAGCGCATTGCCCGCGTCGGTGGGCGGGCTGGCCGGAACCAACCAGAACTGGATCGCCCGCAGTTTCGCGGCGGGGCCAGTCAATACCTCGTCTGCGGGAACGCGTGTCGGCGGATTGGTCGGCAGCGCGGGCGAAGGGGCCAGAAGCTGGCTTTCCTTCTGGGACCGGAACGCCACCGGGCAGGGCAGCTCAGCCGGGGGCATGGGCCTGACGACGGCCCAGCTGACCGATACCGAGTTTTTCCTGAGCGTCGCGGATGGCTGGGATTTCCACAATGTCTGGGCGCCGGGCGGGCGCGGAAACTATCCGGGGCTTTACAGTCTTGACCGCGTGTTGTGGGCGGAACCGAACGATCTTTCGGTCACCTATGGCGACAGGCTGCCGGGGCTGGGGGGAACGGTCCACGGGCTGGGGCTTTACCTGTTTGGCGCCGAGGACGACATTCCTGCAACCGACGGCATCTTCCGCGTGCAAGGCACGCCGCGAAATGCCGGAAACTATGACATCCTGACCGACGCCTCGGTCACATCCGCCGGGGGACAGACCTTCAGCATCGTCGCCTCGGACGCGACGCTGCGGATCAACCGCGCGATGCTGCGGATATCAGTCGCGGATCTGGAAAAGCTTTACGGAAACGACAGAAGCCTTACCCTGGCCGATGTCACGCTTGGCGGGCGGCTGCGCTATGGCGACCGGTTGGTCTCGGTCGATCTGGCCAGCCTTGGTGCGGCGGGCCGGGCATGGGTGGCGGCCTATCCGATCACCGCCGCGAACGCGGTCATTTCCGGCGATGGTGCACCGGCGACGTCCAATTACAACATCACCTATGAGGGCGGGCAGCTGAATGTCCTGCCGCGCAACATCACCCTCGACGTTCTGGACAGCGTCATGCGGGTGGGCGGCACCCCGATGTTCGACTGGAACCGCGTCGCGGGCGATCTTGTCAACGGGGACACCATCACCGGCATATCCCTGTCCAGCGAGGGCGATCACACCAGCCCCCCCGGTGCCTATGAAATCACGGCCACGGATGTGCGCATGCGCGACGGGGCCGAGGTGAACTATCGCATCGCCATCGACCCGGGGATTTTGCGCATCCTGCCCCAGCCTTCGGGCAATCCCTATCCCGGCACCTCGCAGAATACGGCCCCCGTCCCCAACCCGACCGACAGGACCGAGATCCTGCTTGCCGCGGTGCTGCCGGGCGATGCATTGACCGACCCATCCGCGCGCCGCCCGGCAGATGTCGCCGAGGCCGAGGAGCTTTCGCGCCTTGCCGCGATCTCGCAGGAAATCTCGCTGCAGATCGAGAATTGCAACCAGCACGAAGGTCCGACCGAGGACATGCTGGCCTGTATCTCGCGCGCGCTTGACCAGTATTCCACGGCGCTTGACGATCTGTCGGCCAGCCTGCCGCCCTCGATGCAGAACGTTTCGGCGATCCTGCGCAAGGCAAGCACGGATATCGACCAGACCCGACGCCGGTCGATCGCGCGTCTGGGCAGCGCCACGACCGAGGAAGAGCGTCGCTCGATTCGGCGCGAGGCGCTGCGCGAGGCAAGCCGCACAATGTCCGCCGCGAGGGCCGAGATCGTCAAGCGGGTCGAATTGCTGCGCGCGGACGATCCCGCCCTGGCCCGCGCCAATTCCCGCCAGGAGGGGTTGATCCTTGCCACTGTCGAAAAAGCCGATACCACGCTGGTCCGTGCCGTCGGCCTTTGAACGGGTTGCCGGCATCCTCATCGTCTGGGCGGTGCTGGCGATCACCCTGTTCGCCGGACCGGCGCGGGCCGAGCAGCGCATCGCGCTGATCATCGGGAACGCCGCATACAGCGCGATCCCCAGCCTCGACAACTCGGCCAATGATGCCAATGACATGGCCTTGACCCTGACTGAACTGGGCTTTCGGGTCACCTTGGGCATCGACCGCAGCCGCGAGGAAATGCTTGACCTGATCGCAGGCTTCGGCGCCGAGGCCAGGACAGCAGATGTGGCGCTGTTCTATTACGCCGGGCACGCCTTTCAGGTTTCCGACAGCAACTATCTGATTCCGACGGATTTCAACCCCGTGAATCTGGAACAGGCCGCGGCGGATTCGATCATGCTGGATGTCGCGCTGAATGCCCTGGCCGAAGCGCCCGGCCTGAAGATCGTGATGCTTGATGCCTGCCGCGACAACCGCAACCAGATCCCCGGGGTCAGGGACGGCCTGGCGCGGGTCGGCAGCGCGGCGGATTTCCTGATCGTCTATGCCACGCAACCCGGTGCCGTGGCCTCGGACGGCAAGGGTCGCAACGGCACCTTTACCGGCGCGCTGCTGCATCACATCCGCACGCCCTCGCAGGACATATCGGAAATGATGATCGCCGTGCGAAAAGAGGTCATCGCGCAAAGCGGCGGCCTGCAGATCCCCTGGGAAAGCTCGTCGTTGACGCGGCGGTTCTTTTTCGATGACGGCCCGCCGACCGCCAATTCCGACACGATGCTGTATCAAGCCGCGGTGCGCAGCTGGGATAAGTCGTTGATGAACCTTTATCTTCAGCGCTATCCCGAGGGCGTCCATGCCGGCGACATTCTGGCCATGCTGACCGAAGGCAAGACCGCGAACACCCAGCTGCGCAGCATCGGCCCCGACGAAGAAAGCGGCGAACAATTGTGGCAACTGGCGCAGCGCAATCGGCTGAGGCCGTTGTTCGAAAGCTATCTGAACACCTATGCCTCGGGGCCCCATGCCGATGAGGCGCGGCGCATCCTTGCGGAAATGCCCCCGGACGCGGATCAGGATCCGGCGCGGCGCTGCGAGTTGCAGGCCAACCACCCCCGCGATGGAACCGAAACGACGCCCGGCGTCCCGTTCGAGCTGCTGGCCCGCAATTCGGTTGCCGCTATCCGCGATTGCGAAGAGGCCGTCCGTCTCAACCCCGGACAGGCACGGTATCTGGCCCTGCTGGCCCGCGCCTATGCGGCCTCGGGCCTGCGCGACAAGGCGGTCCCGCTTTTCGAACAGGCGGCCGACCAGGGCGATCTGCGCGCAATGGTCAGCCTTGCCCTGATCGTCGAAACCGGGGACGGCGCGGAAAAGGACCCCGCCAAGGCGCAGGCGCTTTTCGAAAAGGCGGCCGCCGCCGGCAGCCCCGATGCCGCAATCAACGTCGCCATTCCCTTGCTGGACGAAAACCGCAGCGCCGCCGACCACAAGCGGGGGATCGCGCTGATGCAGCAGGCATCCCAAAGCGGGGCCGCGATTGCGACGTTCAACCTGGGCCTGCTGGCGCGGGACGGAAAATTCGGCACCCCCGCCGATGCGAGGGCGCTGTTCGAACGCGCCGCACGCGAGGGTGAACCCAGGGCCTATCGGGAAGCCGCCTATCTGCTGGCCGAAGGTCACGGCGTTGCCAAAAGCGGCTTGGAGGCATCGAAATACCTGCTTCTGGGGGTCGCCTCGGATGATGGAAGCCTGTTGCAGGAACTGACCGCGCCGGGCCAGTCCTGGCCAAAGGATACGCTGGTCGAGATGCAGCGGCGCCTTGGCCGGGTGGGGCTATACTCCAAGGGCTTTGACGGGTTGCCGGGGCCGGCCCTGAAGCAGGCCTTGGAGAAATGGCGAAACGGGGGCTTCAATGCCTCTGCCCTTGGGAGCTAGGGCGGAAGGACTTTTCCGCGCGGTGGAACATCCCAATTCTGGCAGACTGCTTCCGACGACCTTCTGGCAATGCTTCGATGCTCCGCGGGACAGCAGTGCGCTTCGGACTGAAGATTATTGATCGGATTAGCCCCGTGTGGCATTCTATTTACATGTTTTTGCGACCGCAAATCCGGTGATATTCGAACGGCCGGATCGTTCGGGACTTTACGGCGACCAGAAAGACCCCATCCAATTCCCACGGCCTTGGATGACAGGAGCCCCCGATGCCCAAGCTTGAATTCAAGGTGAAATTCGCCTCGCGTGCGGATTCAACGCCCACGCATGATGGGTGGACATACCATCACGTGCTTCCATGGCGATATTACTATCTGATGGGATATATCATCGCCAATGTGGCGCGCATGAAATTTCTCATGAACGACTATGGCGTCGGCCTGAACCCCTTGCTGGCATCTGCCGTTTCCCAGGAAAGAAAAACGAATTCAGGTATTGTCGAAAAGCTTTATGGTCCGGAAGTTTCGGATTTCAACAGGAACCTGAACGAAAGCGGTCCGAAGCTGCTTCGAACGCTTTTGCCGCTGCACGGCTGCAGGAATGAGGGCAGCGATTCCATCGTCGATGAGATCAAGAAGGCGGGCCAATTCGATCTGGGCGCCATCGGAAACCTGTGTGGCGCGCCAAAATTCGGTGGTTTCCTGGGCATGGCCCCAGAACACAGAAGCGATGATCTGGGCGATCGCGCCGAACGCCTGCGCCCGCCCGGCGCAAATCAGGCATGGTGGGCCGAGCTCAGCATGCTGAGGACCTATCTTCAAAGTTTCTGCCGCACCATCGGCGATGCCGGTGCCGGACACGAGATCCCGGCCAAGATCGACTATGACGATTTCACGCAATTTCTTGAGGTCGTGCGAAGGCTGTCTGCCTCGCACAATCAGGTCTATGGCATGAATTGCGCAGACTGGTACATTCACGTCCCCGGCCATGGCAGCAGAAGAAACTGGGCCTATGTCGAGGGCGTAAAAGCCCCCCCGCGGCATATTTCGAAGGCCGGCGCGATCTTCGCCGTGCGGCCAGAGGACGTGATCCAGAGCGGGCTGAAAGTGTCCTACAAAGAGGTGGAGAAATGCCGCCTTGATGACAAGTTGTTCAGTCCCGACGGCAACAACAAAAAGGCCTTCGCCTGGCTGAATTGATCTGACGGGCACGGCCCCGCGCTGTCTGCGCGTTCCGGCTTTCACGATCAACAAGCCTTTGCGGCGCGCCAGCGGATCGGCAGGAAACCCATGCTCCGATGATGACCTTGGTCGCAGGGGCGTCCCCTGGTCAAGGTTCCGGTCGGGATCATCCCGTCCGCGGCAAGCGGGTCTGTCGTTGCAACCCGGCAGCCAACCAGACCCCAACGATGTTCCTCTGCTTGCGCCTTGCCTCTGTAAAATCCTGATGTACGATCATCAAATTGAGCGGAGGAACCAAGTTGAAACAAGTGACGGACGAGGCCAGATTGTCGGCTGGCCTGACGCGACGCCCGACTGTTCACGATGTGGCGCGCGAGGCGGGCGTCAGCCTTGCCACCGTCGATCGCGTGTTGAACGACCGTCCGGGGGTTCGCAAGGCGACGGCCAAGCGCGTCGGAGACGCCATGGCCAAGCTGGGCTATGAACGGGACATGGCGGCGGCGAACCTGTCCAAACGCCGCCAATACCGCCTGGCCTTCATTCTGGCGGCAGGCACGAACAGCTTCATGCACATGTTGCGCGACGCCGTATCCGGCACCGCGTCCTTCACCAGCGTGGACCGGGTCGAGCTTGAGACGATCCTTGTCCCCCCGTTCGACGGGCAGGCCTTGGCTGAGGCGCTTGACGCCCTCAACCCCGATCAGGTCGATGGCATTGCCATGGTCGCCACCGACTCGCCCGAGGTGCGCGACGCGATTTCGCGGCTGGTGGCGCGTGGCGTTCATGTGCTGACGCTGGTTTCGGATGCGCCAACCTCGCGGCGCGCGAAATTCGTGGGCATCGACAATGTGGTAGCGGGCCGGACCGCGGCCGGGATTCTGGGGCGCTGCTGTTCCGCACCGGGCAAGATCGCGATCGTGATGGGATCGTCGCTGCTGCGGGACCATGTCGAGCGCCGTCTTGGTTTCGAGACGGTCATTGCACGCGAATATCCGCACCTGACCTGTCTGCCCCCGGTCGAGGGTCGCGATGACGCCGACACCGTCGCCCGATTGCTGTCCGCGCAATTGCAGGCCGATCCCGACATTACCGGAATCTACAGCCTTGGCGCGGGCAATCGCGGCGTCGCCCGCGCGCTGAAATCCTGCGCCGGACGCAAGCGTATCTCGGCCGTGGTCCACGAACTGACCCCCTCGGCCAGAAGCGCGCTGATCGATGGCACCTTTGATGCGGTCATCAATCAGGATGCCGGGCATGAGGTGCGCAGCGCGGTCAGGATCCTCAAATCCCTGATTGACGGCCGTCCGACCTTTGACGCGCAGGAAAAGATCAGCATCGACATCTTCATGCGCGATAACCTGCCCTGAACCGGCGCGTCAAATTTGAGGGTTGCCAATCCCCAAAACTGATGTACGTTCATCAAAAGTAAGCAAGCCCACCCTCGGGCTTGAAGGGAGGAAATCATGAAGGCTCTTTTGGGGGCGGCGGCGCTTTGCGCTTTTGCCGCGATGGGCGCGCATGCCGAAACTTCGGTCAAGATCCTGCGCCCGGAATCGAACAGTCCCGGCCTGAAGCAGTTCTTTACGGACGTCATCGCAGAATACGAAGCCGCCCATCCCGACGTGAATGTCGAGATCGAGTATTTCGCCTCGGAAGCCTACAAGACCAAGCTGCCGACGATGCTGCAATCCGAGGCGCGCCCGGACCTGATCTACAGCTGGGCGGGCCTGACGCTTTCGGATCAGGTCAAGGCGGGGCTTGTACAGGACATCTCTGCCTCGCTTGAACCGGACTACCTGAAGACCTTCACCCCTGCGTCGCTTTCGGCCTTCAGCGAAGGCAACGCCGTCTATGGCCTGCCGATGGAGGCGCGCCTTGTCGTCTTCTTCGCCAACCAGTCGCTGACCGACAAGGCGGGCGTCGATCTGGCCGGGATCAAGACCTGGGACGATTTCCTGGGCGCGGTCGGCAAGCTGAAAGAGGCCGGGATCACCCCGCTGGTCGCGGGCGGCAAGGACAAGTGGCCGCTGCATTTCTATTACAGCTATCTCGCCCTGCGCGAGGGTGGCCCCGAAGGGATCCGCGCCGCCATGTCGGGCGACGGCGATGGTTTTCAGTCGCCGACCTTCATCGGCGCGGGCGAACGCTTCAAGCAGCTGATCGACCTTGACCCCTTCCAGCCCGGCGTGCTGAGCACCGCGCAGGAACAAAGCAACACCATGTTCGCCGAGAACAAGGCGGCCTTCATGCTGATGGGCGACTGGGCCTATACCCAGACGATCGGGGTCGAACAGGGCAAGCTGCTGGATGGTAGCCTGCGCATCCTGCCCTTCCCGGCGCTGTCCGACAGCAAGGCCGATCAGGCCGCGACGCTGGGCGGTGTCAACGGCTATGCCGTGACGACCGGCGCCCCGCCCGAGGCCGTGGATTTCCTGAAGTTCCTCGTCAATGCCGAGCATCAGCGCGAAGGCGCGCGCCGCGCCCTGTTCGTGCCCGTCCTGCAAGGCACGGGCGAGGCGATCGAGGTTCCCTTCACCAAGGAAATCAACGCGATGCTGGAAGCGTCGCCCAGCCACCAGATCTTCCTTGACCAGTTCCTTGGCGCGCAGGTCGGTGGCACGATCAACGACATCTCGACGGACATGGTGTCCGGCGACGTGACGCCGCAAGACGCGGCCGAACGCATCCAGGAAGCCTGGGACTTCCGCTAAGTCCCCGTTTCGCTTCCTGAAACTAGGTCGCGCCACCATTCGGGTTGCGCGACCCGACCCGACCTTTCCAGATAAAAGGCAGGTGCCCCACATGGCTGCCGTGAACACGCATGCGGAGACCTCCTCCGCAATCGACAAGCCACGCCGAAAGGCCATCAACGGGCGCCTTGCAGCGACCCTGGTCCTGCTGCCCCCGGCGTTGGTGCTTTTCACCCTTTTCGTGATCTATCCGCTGCTGGGTTCGGGGATCTATGCCTTCTATGACTGGAACGGCTATGGAACGCCCACCGATTTCGTCGGCTTCGCGAATTTCGAGCGGATGGCAAACCATTCCGTGTTTCAGCAATCGGCGCTGAACTCGCTGAAGGTGATCGCCGTATCGCTGCTTGTGCAGTTGCCGCTGGCCCTGCTGCTGGCATTGCTGATCTATCGCCGCACGCCCGAGAACACGGCCTTCCGGCTGGTCTTTTTCCTGCCCTATATCCTTGCCGAGATCGCCGCCGGGCTGATCTGGAGCTTCATCATGGACGGCAATTTCGGGGTTGTCGCCGACATCACCCGGGCGCTGGGGATCGAGCCGTACTTCCTGACCTCGGACCGCAGCTGGGCATTTACCGCCGTGCTGGTCGTCATCGTCTGGAAATATTTCGGCTTCCACATGATGATCTATATCGCTGCGCTTCAGGGCGTGCCCAAGGACATGATCGAGGCCGCCCGGATCGAGGGGGCAAGCCGCCTTGGCGTCATCCGCCATGTCCAGATCCCCATGATCAAGCCCGCGATCGTGGTCTCGGTCTTCTTCTCGGTGATCGGCGCATTGCAGGTCTTTGACGTGGTCATCCCGCTGACGAATGGCGGCCCGGCGAACTCCAGCCACACCATTGTCACCTATCTTTATACCTTCGGTCTGGCGCGGCTGAAGATCGGCTACGGCTCGGCCATCGGGGTGACGCTGTTCATCACCGCCGTGCTGGTCGCGGTCTTCTATCAGCGCCTGTTCATGAGGAAGCCGGCATGACCCGCTCCAACCTGATCCGAGAGATCATCCGCATCGGCTTTCTCTGCATCGTCGCCAGCTTCGTCCTTGGCCCATTGGCCGCGACCGTGCTGGGCGGGTTCAAATCGAATGCCGAGGTCCAGACCAGCGCGCTGAGCCTGCCCGCGGTCTGGCGGACGGACATCTATGCCGACATCCTCAGCGATCCGGGCTTCTGGCGCTATCTTGGCAACTCGCTCGTCATCTCGGTGGCGACGGTGGTGCTGACGCTGCTGGTCGGATCGGCTGCGGCCTATGTCTTTGCGCAGGTGCGCTTCTTCGGCTCGAAGATGCTGTTCTCCTATCTGTCGCTGGGGCTGATGTTCCCCTTTGCGACCGCGATCCTGCCGCTTTTCGTGCAGGTGCGCGATCTGGGACTGCTCGATACCTATTGGGCGGTGATCCTGCCGCAGACCGCCTTTGGCCTGTCGCTGGCGATCCTGCTGTTCCGCACCTTCTTCAGCGAATTGCCCAAAGAGCTGTTCGAGGCCGCCTATGTCGAGGGATGCGGCTATATCCGCTTCTTCTGGCGGTTCACCCTGCCGCTTTCGACGCCCATTCTGGCGACGGTCGGCGTCTTCGTCTTCGTCCAAAGCTGGAACAACTTCCTGCTGCCGCTGGTGGTGCTGAACTCGCGCGAGGCGTTCACCTGGCCCTTGGGCATGATGCAATATCGCGGCGAGTTTGCGGTCGAATGGAACCGCACCCTTGCCTTCGTCACCCTAACCATCCTGCCGGCCGTGGTCTTCTTCCTCGCCGCACAGAAATACATCGTCGCCGGGCTGACCGGTGGCGCAGTCAAAGGCTGATCCGACATGAATGCAATCATCCAGAACCCGATCCTGCGCGGCTTCAACCCCGACCCTTCGATCCTTCGCGTGGGTGACGATTACTATATCGCCACCTCGACATTCGAATGGTTTCCGGGCGTGCAGATCCACCATTCCCGCGACTTGCAGAACTGGCGCCTGCTGACCCGTCCGCTGAACCGCGAATCCCAGCTCGACATGCGCGGGGCCGAGGAATCGGGCGGTGTCTGGGCACCATGCCTGACCCATGCCGACGGCAAGTTCTGGCTGATCTTCTCGGACCTCAAGCGCCGCACCGGCAGCTTCAAGGACAGCCGCAACTATCTGGTCACGGCCGACAATATCGAGGGGCCGTGGTCGGACCCGATCTATCTGAACGGGTCGGGCTTCGATCCGTCGCTGTTCCATGACGATGACGGGCGCAAATACCTGCTGAACATGGTCTGGAACCACCGCAACACGGAAAAGGGCGGCAAGTTCGGCGGCATCCTGTGCCAGGAATATTCGGTCGAGGAACAGCGCCTTGTCGGCCCGATCACCAATATCTATCGCGGCACCGACCTGAGGCTGACCGAGGGGCCGCATCTGTACAAGCGCGACGGCTGGTACTGGCTGCTGACCGCCGAGGGCGGGACCGAGTACAACCACGCCGTCACCATCGCGCGGTCGCGGAACCTGCTGGGGCCGTATGAGACCGACCCGGCAAAGCACATGCTGACCTCGAAGGACGCGCCCGACGCCGAACTGCAACGCTCGGGTCATGCCGATATCGTCGAGACGCAGGACGGCGAATTCTACATGGTGCACCTGTGCTCGCGGCCCCTGCCCGGCCTGAAACGCTCGGTTTGCGGGCGGGAGACCGCGATCCAGAAGATCATCTGGGAACCGGGCGAGTTTCCGCGCCTGGCCCATGGCGGCAATGTCCCCGCCGCGCAGGTGCCCGCCCCCGACCTGCCCGTGCAGGTCTGGCCCGAACCGCAACGGGAATTCGACTTTGCCCCCGGCCCGCTGCCCCAGCCGCTGCAATGGCTGCGCACGCCGCAGGCCACCCGCATCTTCTCGCTGGAAGACCGCCCCGGCTGGCTGCGCATCTTTGGTCGTGAATCCCCCGGCAACCGCTTTGAACATGCCGTCGTCATGCACCGCCAGACCGAATGGGCCTATGACGCCGAAACCGAGGTCGAGTTCGCGCCGCAGGGCTATCTGCAGATGGCCGGTCTGCTGTGCTACTACAACGCCTATCTGTTCCACTACCTCGCCATCACCGCGACCGAGGATGGCGCGCGGGAACTGATCGTGATGTCGGTCAAGGGCGACTATCCGATCGGCGCGGTCGATTATCCGCTGGACCAGCCGATCCCGCTGCCTGCGACGGGCGCGATCCGGCTTGGCGTCTCGGTCGACCGGGACAGGCTCAACTTCCGCTATGCCCTGCCGGGTGGCGAATGGCAGCCGGTTCCGGTCACGCTTGACGCCTCGCTGCTGGCGGACGAGGCGGCGGGCAATGCCTGCGGCAGCCATACCGGCGCCTTTGTCGGCATGGCCGCCCATGACATCGCCGGTACCGCGACCCCGGCCGATTTTTCCCATTTCCGCTACATGCCGCGCCCGGCTTGACAGGAGGCCAGAATGGCAGAGGTCAGACTCGACAACATCACCAAGACATTCGGCGGCGTGACGGTCATCCCGCAGCTGGACCTGCTGGTTCCGGACGGATCGTTCACGGTTCTGGTCGGGCCGTCGGGCTGCGGCAAGTCCACGCTGCTGCGCACGATCGCCGGGCTTGAGACGCCCACCGCAGGCCGCGTCCTGATCGGCGGGCGCGACGTCACCGATGAGGAACCCTCGCAGCGCGAGATCTCGATGGTGTTCCAGTCCTATGCACTGTTCCCGCATATGACCGTGGCGCAGAACATCGATTTCGGCCTACGCCTGCAAAAGATGCCGAAGGCCGAACGCGAGCAGCGCGTGGCCCATGCGGCCAAGATCCTTGCGCTGGAAAGCTATCTGCAGCGCAAGCCATCGCAACTGTCGGGTGGTCAGCGCCAGCGGGTCGCCATCGGCCGCTCGATCGTCAGGAACCCCAAGGTCTTCCTGCTGGACGAGCCGCTTTCGAACCTTGACGCCGCGCTGCGCGGGCAGATGCGGGTCGAACTGGCGCAGCTGCACCGCTCGCTGAACGCGACCATGATCTATGTCACGCATGATCAGGTCGAGGCGATGACGCTGGCCGACCAGATCGTCGTCATGAATGGCGGCAAGATCGAACAGGTCGGCGCACCGATGGACCTTTACGACCGTCCCGCCACCGAATTCGTCGCGGCCTTCATCGGCTCGCCCAAGATGAACTTGCTGCCGGGTCGCACCATCGGGCGTCAGGACGTGCGGACCGCGGGCATCCGCCCCGAGCATATCCATGTCGACGGCAGCAGCGGCACCTGGCAGGCCCGCACCGAGGTGGTCGAGACGCTGGGCGCCGACACCATCGCCTATATGAGCGCCGAGGGCATCGACAGCGTCACCGTCCGCCTGCCCGGCCACATGCGGCTGAAGGTCGGGGACAAGCTGTTCCTGACGCCCGAACCCGCGAACCTGCACCTGTTCGACGAACGCGGTCAGCGAATGGAGGCCCGCGCATGAAACCCCTTGGCATTGGCGTCATCGGCTGCGGCGTCATCAGCGACATCTACATGAAGAACTGCGCGATCTTTCCCCAGATCGAATTGCGCGCAGTCGCCGACATGCGCCCCGAGGCCGCGGCGGCCAAGGGCGCGGAATACGGCGTCCCCGCCGTGACCGTGGACGAGCTGCTGAAGCGCGAGGATGTGGACATCATCCTGAACCTGACCATCCCAAAGGCCCATGTCGAAGTCGGGCTGATGGCGCTGGACGCGGGAAAGCATCTTTATGCCGAAAAGCCGCTGGCGGGTTCGGTCGCCGACGGGCGCAGGCTGCTTCAGGCGGCACGGGCCAAGGGGCTGCGGGTCGGTTCCGCACCCGACACCTTCCTTGGCGGCTCGCATCAGACCGCGCGCAACCTGCTGGATACGGGTCGGATCGGGCGGCCCACCTCAGGGACGGCGGTGATGATGGTCGCGGGGCATGAGCGCTGGCACCCCAACCCCGACTTCTACTATGCCGGGGAAGGCGCTGGCCCGCTGATGGACATGGGCCCCTATTACATCACCGCGATGGTCAACCTGCTGGGACCGGTGTCGCGCGTCGTGGGGCTGGCCGCGAAGGGACGCGACCGTCGCGTCATCGCGACGGGTCCTCGCGCCGGGCAGGAAATCCCGGTCGAGACCCCGACCCATGTCACCGGCGTAATGGAATTCGCCTCGGGCGCGCTGGTCCAGATCGTCACCAGCTTCGACGTCAAGGCGCATCGCCACACCCCGCTTGAGCTTTACGGCACCGATGGCGCGATGCTGATCCCCGACCCGAACCATTTCGACGGTCAGGTGATGCTGCATGACGCCGACTGGCAGGCCCAGCCCATGCGCCATGCCCATGGCGACGGCAATTATCGCGGCCTCGGCCTTGCCGACATGGCCGAGGCGATTGCCATCGGCCGCGATCACCGGGCCTCGGGCGCGCTGGCGCTTCATGCGCTGGACGTGATCGAGTCCCTTTTGCGCGCCGCCGGCACCGGTCGGGCCGAAACCCTGACCACCAGTTGCGACCGCCCCGCGCCCCTGCCGATGGGGACCGCGCAGAGACAGATAGAGACCATGGAGATGGCACAATGACCCGCAAGGCTTTGGTATTCTTTGGCGGCTGGGACGGGCATGAGCCCGGCCCGACCTCGGAAATCGTAGCAGACATGCTTGCGGCCGAAGGCTTCGACGTCACCCGCAGCGAAGGCACCGCGATCCTTGGCGAAGGCGACCTCTCCAGCTTCGACCTGATCGTGCCGGTGGTGACGATGTCCGATGTCGAGGCGGATGCCGTCAAGCGCCTGACCGCCGCGGTCGAGGCCGGGACCGGTCTGGCAGGCTTCCACGGCGGCATGGCCGACACCTTCCGCAAGAACACCGACTATCAGTTCATGGTCGGCGGCCAGTTCGTCGCCCATCCCGGCAATGTCATCGACTATCGCGTTGAAATCCTTCGGAACGGCGACACGCTTCTGGATGGGATCGACGATTTCGATTATCACTCCGAGCAGTATTACATGCATGTCGATCCCCGCATCGAGGTGCTGGCGACCACCACCTTCTCGGGCGAGCACGCGCCCTGGGTCAAGGACACGCAGATGCCCGTGGTGTGGAAGCACGGCTATGGGCAGGGTCGCGTCTTCTATTCGGCGCTTGGCCACAAGGCGGCGGAATTCGACCATCCGCAGATGCGCGAAATCCTGCGCCGGGGCCTGCTTTGGGCGGCGCGCAAGGCCGACTGACGCAAAGAACCCATCCGACCCCGGACCTTGATCCAAATCCAGCAACGCGCCGCATCGGGATGTGGCGCGCGGCTGCAGCATTTCAGGCAAGACATGACCTATCTTGGCATCGATCTCGGCACCTCCAGCGTCAAGCTGCTTCTGATCGACGACGCACAGCGCATCATCGGCTCGCAAAGCGCCGAGTTGCAGATTTCCCGCCCGCTGAGCGGGTTCAGCGAACAGGATCCCGCCGACTGGATCGCCGCGACCAGACAAGGCGCGCAGGCCCTGCGCGCCGCGCATCCGGTCGCCTTCGCGGCCATCAGGGGCATCGGCCTGTCCGGGCAGATGCATGGCGCAACCGCCCTTGGGGCGGATGACGGCGTCCTGCGCCCCAGCATCCTGTGGAACGATACCCGCAGCCATGCCGAGGCCGCTGCCCTTGACGCCGATCCCCGGTTCCGCGCGATTTCGGGCAATATCGTCTTTCCGGGCTTTACCGCACCCAAGCTGGTCTGGATGCGCAACCTTGAACCCGACCTGTTCGCGCGGGTCGCCAAGGTGCTGCTGCCCAAGGATTACCTGCGCCTCTGGCTGACCGGAGAGCATGTCTCGGACATGTCGGACGCCGCCGGGACAAGCTGGCTTGATACGGGAAAACGCGACTGGTCCGACGAACTGCTGGAGGCGTCGGGGATGAGTCGCGACCAGATGCCCCGGCTGGTCGAGGGCACCGAGGTTTCCGGCCATCTGCGCCCCGAGCTTCTGTCCGAATGGGGACTTTCCGGACCCGTGGCCGTCGCGGGCGGCGCGGGGGACAATGCGGCGGCCGCCTGCGGCATGGGCACGGTCGCGGCGGGGCGGGCCTTCGTCTCGCTGGGCACCTCGGGCGTTCTTTTCGCCGCAAATGACCGCTATCGCCCCCGGCCCGAAAGCGCGGTCCATGCCTTTTGCCACGCCCTGCCGCAGACCTGGCACCAGATGGGGGTGATCCTGTCCGCGACGGACGCGCTGAACTGGCACGCGCGCACCAGCCGCGAAAGCCCGGCGGCGCTGGTCGCGGAACTTGGCAGCACGCTGCGGGCGCCTGGCGTCACCTTCCTGCCCTATCTGTCGGGCGAAAGGACGCCCCATAACGACGCGGTCATTCGGGGCGCCTTTGTCGGACTGGACCACGCGACCGACCGCGCGGCACTGACACAGGCGGTGCTTGAAGGCGTGGCCTTCGCCATCTGCGACAATCTTGAGGCGCTGCGCGCCGCAGGAACGGAACTGACCGCAGTCACGGCGGTCGGGGGCGGCGCGCGGTCGCATTACTGGCTGGGCGTCCTTGCCACCGTCCTGGGCCTGCCCGTGGCGCTGCCCGCGGATGGCGATTTCGGCGCGGCCTTCGGCGCGGCGCGGCTGGGGCTGATCGCGGCCACAGGTGCCGATCCGCTGGACGTCCTGACGCCCCCGGAAACCGACCGCATCTTTGCCCCCGAACCCGCGCTGCGGGATGCCTTTGACCACGCCTATGCCCGCTACCGCGCACTTTATCCCGCCCTGCGCGACTGAATCCTGACAACGGAGACCACCCACCATGAGCACCGGATTTTTCGGCGATATCGAACCGATCCGCTATGAAGGCCCCGAAAGCACCAACCCGCTGGCCTTCCGCCACTACAACCCCGACGAGATCGTCGCCGGCAAGCGGATGGAGGATCACCTGCGCTTTGCCGTCGCCTATTGGCACAGCTTCGACTGGCAGGGCAGCGACCCCTTTGGCGGGCGCACCTTTGACCGCCCCTGGTATGACGGCGGCATGGAGAAGGCCAAGCTCAAGGCCGATGTCGCCTTCGAGATGTTCAGCCTGCTCGGCACACCCTATTACTGCTTCCACGACGCCGATGTCCGCCCCGAGGGCAAGGATTTCGCCGAGAACAGCCGCAACCTGTCCGAGATCGTCGACGTCTTCGAACGCAAGCAGGCCGAGACCGGGCGCAAGCTGCTTTGGGGCACGGCGAACCTGTTTTCGCATCGCCGCTTCATGTCGGGCGCCGCGACCAATCCCGACCCCGCTGTCTTTGCCTTCTCGGCCGCCACGATCAAGACCTGCATGGACGCCACGATGCGTCTGGGCGGCGAGAACTATGTCCTTTGGGGCGGCCGCGAAGGGTATGAGACGCTGCTGAACACCAATCTTGGGCAGGAGCTGGACCAGCTGGCGCGGATGCTGCATCTGGTCGTCGACTACAAGCACAAGATCGGCTTCAAGGGCGCGATCCTGATCGAGCCGAAGCCGCAGGAACCGACCAAGCACCAATACGATTACGACGTCGCCACGGTCTATGGCTTCCTCAGGCGCTACGGGCTTGAGAACGAGGTCAAGGTCAATATCGAACAGGGCCACGCCATCCTTGCCGGGCACTCGTTCGAGCATGAGCTTGCGCTGGCCGGGACGCTGGGCATCTTCGGGTCGATCGACATGAACCGGAACGACTATCAGTCGGGCTGGGACACCGACCAGTTCCCGAACAACGTGCCCGAAATGGCGCTGGCCTATTACCAGATCCTGAAATTCGGCGGCTTCACCACCGGCGGCACCAATTTCGACGCCAAGCTTCGCCGCCAGTCGCTGGACCCGCAGGACCTGCTGATCGCCCATATCGGCGGCATGGATTGCTGCGCGCGTGGCCTGAAGGCCGCGGTCCGGATGCTTGAGGACGGTGCCCTGGAAACCCCGTTGGCCGCGCGCTATGCGGGTTGGACCGGGCCGCTGGGCCAACGTCTTCTGGACAAGGGGACGACTCTGGACCAGATCCACGACCTTGTCTCGACCGACGCGATCAACCCGACCCCGGTTTCGGGCCGTCAGGAATATCTGGAAAACATCGTCAATCGTTACGTCTGACGTATCGGGAACAGCCCCGGAAAAGCCCGCCGCGAGCGGGCTTTTCTGTCGTGGCAATGGCGTTCACGGGCGCACCCTGACGCGGGCCTGTCGGGCCCTGCCGGCCAGTCCCCGCCACCCAATACTCCGTTATTATAGAAGATGATTGACACCTATGTAACTCACCCGGCTTACTCCCTGTTGCGGACTATATGCCATTATAACAGAATACAGGGAGCATCAGATGAATCTTCGCGCCACCTGCATTGCCAGCGCCGCCCTTCTGGCGCTTGTTGCCGCGGGCCCGGTCGCCGCCCAGACCAAGGTCGACGTCGCCTTGATCGGGGATGCCGATACCTTCGATCCGATGGTTTCGACCAAGGACGTGGTCAGCATCGTGACCCAGCATTTCCTGGAAACGCTTTATACCTTCGACAAGAATTGGCAGGTCGTGCCCCTGCTGGCGGCGGACATGCCCAAGGTCAGCGAAGATGGCACCACCTATACGATGCCGCTGCGGCAGGGCGTGACCTTCCATGACGGCTCGTCGATGGACAGCGCCGACGTGGTCGCATCGCTGAACCGCTGGAAGGACGTGGCCAGCCGCGGCAAGGCGATCGCGGGCCAGATCAGCAGCATCGAGGCGACCAGCCCGACCGAGATCACCATCAAGCTGAGCGAGCCCTATGCCCCCCTGACCACGCTGCTTGCCTTTTCGAACTCGGCCGCGGTGATCTATCCGCAGGAAATCATCGCCCCCGAGATCAAGCAGCCGATCGGCACCGGCCCCTATAAGCTGCAGGCCTATCAGCCCGACCAATATACCCAGTTGGTCCGCTTTGACGGCTATACCCAGCCCGGCGCGGCGGCGGGCGAACGCGAGCAGATCCCCGACGAGATCCGCTTCATCCCCGTGCCCGATCCGAACACCCGGGTCGAGGGGTTGCTTTCCGGCCAGTTCGACTATGCCGACAGCCTGTCCACCGAGGTCTTCGACCGGATCGAGGCCTCGGACGTGGCGGAGCCGGTGCTGCTTCAGGCCTTTGGCTGGCCCACCTTCCAGGTCAACCACAAGAAGGGGCTGATGACGGACCTGAACATCCGCCGCGCCGTCCAGGCCGCCCTGCCCTATGACGACATGCTGTTCGCGGCCTTCGGCAACGAGAAGTTCTTCCAGACCGACGGCGCCTATTATCCCGAAGGCTGGCCCTGGCATACCGAGGAAGGGACCGAGCTTTACAACCAGAACGACCCGGAAAAGGCCGCCGAATATCTCAAGGCGGCAGGCTACGACGGCAAGCCGCTGCGGATCCTGACCTCGCGCCAATACGAGTTCCATTACCAGATGGCGGAAGTGGCCCGGATGGCGCTGGAAATGGCGGGGTTCAAGGTCGAGCTGGACGTGGTCGACTGGGCGACGCTGGCACAGAACCGGGACAATCCGGACCTGTGGGACATCTATATCACCCATTCGCCCTTCCTGCCCGAACCGACGCTGACCTCGTCGCTTTCCTCGACCTCACGCGAAGGCTGGGCCAATCCCGAGAAGGAAGAGATCCTGAAACGCTTTACCCATGAAAGCGATCCGGAAGCGCGCAAGGCCATCTATGCCGAGCTTCAGCGCAAGATCTATGACGATGTGGGCATGATCAAGATCGGCAATTTCAGCGCCGTGCAAGGCAAGTCGCGGGCGCTGTCGGGCGTCACGCCCTCGCCCTGGCCCGCCTTCTGGAACGCCTCGAAGAAGCAATAGGCCGTGCCGAACGGTCGCGCGGCCCGCCGCGCGGCCACACCCAGCCACACCGACGCTTTTCGCAACGTATCGAGCCATTTATGCGCAGCTATCTGTTCCGTCGCCTGATCGGCATGATCGTCGTCATCTTCCTTGTGCTGACCATCGCCTTCGTGCTGGTGCGGCTGGCACCGGGCGATCCGGCGGCCTTGATGCTGGGGCCCGACGCCACCCCGGCCGAGGTCGCGGCCCTGCGCGTCAGGCTGGGGCTGGATCAGCCGATCGTCGTGCAATACGTCACCTTCCTTGCGAATGCGCTGCGGGGCGATCTGGGCCAGTCGCTGTTCTTCAACCAGCCGGTCACGCAGGTGCTGGCCGACCGGGCCGAGCCGACGGTCTTTCTGGCGATCTTTTCGCTGCTGGTCGCGCTGGTCATCGCCACGCCCATCGGCATCCTTGCGGCCTATCGCCGGGGTTCGGTGCTTGACCAGGGTTCGATCACCTCGGCCATGCTGGCGGCGGCGGTCCCCAGCTTTCTGACCGGGCTGATATTCCAGCGCTATCTTGCCACCGACCTGGGCTGGTTTCCGGCCTCGGGCTATGGCGGCGCGGATGCGGGATTTGCCGAAAGGATGCGGCATCTGTTCCTGCCCGCGATCACGCTTGGCATCACCAATTCGGCGCTGATCCTGCGGTTCACCCGCGCCTCGATGCTGGAGATCCTGGGCGAGGATTACGTCCGCACCGCCCGCGCCAAGGGCATGAGCGAGCGCCGCGTCGTCCTGCGCCACGCGTTGAAGAACGCGGGCATCCCGATCATCACCGTGGTCGGCCTGACCTTCGCGCTGCTGGTTTCCGGCGCAGTCGTGACCGAGCGCGTGTTCAACCTGCCTGGCATGGGCAATCTGGTCGTGAACGCGGTCCTGCGCCGAGATTATCCGGTGATCCAGGGCACGCTGATCGTGGTCGCGGCGCTCTATGTGCTGGTGAACCTGCTGACCGATCTTCTTTACCTCGTCGTCGACAAGAGGGTGAAATACTGATGGCCGGTTCCGCATCCCCGCTCGCCGCCGGGCCGGGCTTTCGCAAGCTGATGCTGCAACGCCCCTCGGTCGCGGTGACGCTGGCGATCTTCCTGCTGATCGTCGCGGCCTGCTTCCTGCTGCCGGCGCTTGGCGTGACCAGCATCGGGGGAATGTCGGTCCGCAATCGCCTGACCGGTCCCAGCAGCCAGCATCTGCTGGGCGCGGATGCCTTTGGGCGGGACGTGCTGGGCCGCCTTTTGGTGGCGGGCCGGACCTCGCTGGGGATCGGGCTGGGCGTGGCGATCCTGTCCTCGGCCGCGGGGATCGTGATCGGACTGGTCGCGGGCTTTTTCCGCAGGCTCGACACGCCGCTGTCGCGGCTGATCGACGCGATGATGGCATTCCCCGACATCCTGCTGGCGCTGTCGCTTGTGGCGATCTTCGGCGGCTCGATGGCGAATGTGATGCTGGCGCTGTCCGTCGTCTATACGCCCCGCATCGCGCGGATCGTGCGCGCCTCGACCCTGGTGATCCGCGAACTGCCCTATGTCGAGGCGGCGCGCGCCCTGGGCACCCGCACGGTCACGATCATGCTGACCCATGTGCTGCGCAACATCATGTCCCCGATCCTGGTGCAGGCCACGTTCATCTTTGCCTATGCCATGCTGGCCGAGGCCGGGCTGTCCTTTCTGGGCGTCGGCGTCGATCCGAAGATTCCCACCTGGGGAACGATGGTGAACGAAGGACGGCAATATATCGACTCTGCCTTCTTCCTGATCCTCTTCCCCGGCCTCGCCATCGCGCTTTCCGTCCTGTCGCTGCAGATTGTCGGCGACGGCCTGCGCGACGCGCTGGACCCCAAACTTGCCAAGGAGACCTGAATTGCCGTTGAGACTGACGAACTTCAAACCCGTGGGCTTCGATGCCGCGCCCGACGAAATCTTCGTCGATGCGTCGGGCAAGGTTGCCGCGACCCCGGTCGAGGGGGTCGAGGTGCTGGACCTGAAGGGGGCGTATCTGTCGCCCGGCTGGTGCGACCTGCATGTCCATGTCTGGCACGGCGGCACCGACATCTCCATCCGCGCCGCGGAAGCGGGGCGTGCGACCGGCGTCACCGCCATGGCCGATGCCGGATCGGCGGGCGAGGCGAATTTCCACGGCCTCAGGGAATATGTCATCGACCCGGCCAGCGAGACGATCAAGGCCTTCCTGAACATCGGCTCGATCGGGCTGGTGGCCTGCAACCGCGTGCCCGAACTGATCGACTGGCGGTCCATCGACATCGACCGGACGCTGGCGGTGATCGAGGCGAACCGGGACGTCATCTGCGGCATCAAGGTCCGCGCCTCGGGTGTGATCGTGGGCAGCTGGGGCATCACCCCCGCCAAGATCGCCAAGCGCATCGCCGAGATGGTCGACCTGCCGCTGATGGTCCATGTCGGCGAGCCGCCGCCCCTGATCGACGAGGTGTTCGAGATCCTGACGCCGGGCGACATCGTCACCCATTGCTTCAACGGCAAGGCCGCGGGTTCGATCCGCGACACCGCCGCGCTGTTCAAGATGGCGCAGGACATGGCCGAACGCGGCATCCTGATGGATATCGGGCATGGCGGCGCGTCCTTCAACTTCAAGACGGCCCGCGACTCGATCGCCGACGGGTTGCGGCCCTTCTCGATCTCGACTGACCTGCACATGCGCTCGATGGAGACGCCGGTCTATGACATGGCAACCACGGTCTCGAAGCTGCTGGCCGTGGGGCTGAGCTTCGAGGATTGCATCCAGGCCACGACCAACGCTCCCCGGTCCGTGCTGGGTCTGTCGGGTGCGGACGGGCTGACGCCGGGCAGTCGCGCCGACTTCACGGTCTTCGACCTGGAAAAGGCCAGCATCGATGTCGCCGACAGCCAGGGCAATCACCTGGTGATGGACCGGGTGTTCGAACCGCGCATGACCGTCCTTGGCGACGACGCGCGGCCCGCCGCGCGCCGTTTGCCGCCTGCGGGCTGATCCCAAGCGAAAGGAGTTCCGGATGCAGACGCAGATGCCTGACGGCACGATCCTGTCGGTCGAGGGGCTGCGGGTGGGCTTCGGCAGCCCGAACGCGCCCGTGACCGCATTGCGCGATGTCAGCTTCACGCTGGCGCGGGGCCGCACGCTGGCGCTGGTCGGCGAAAGCGGATCGGGCAAGTCGGTCACGTCGCTGGCGCTGATGGGGCTTCTGCCGCCCTCGGGACGGATCCTGTCGGGGCGCCTGGACTTTCTGGGGCGTGACGGCCGCGTCACCGATCTGGCGCGGCTGGACGCCGCAGGCTTTCGCCGCCTGCGCGGACCGGGCCTGTCGATGATCTTTCAGGAGCCCATGTCCTCGCTGAACCCGCTGTTCACCATCGGCGACCAGATCGGCGAGATGCTGCTGCTGCACGACGACGCCCCGGCGGCACAGCGGCGGCGGCGCGTGATCGAGATGCTGGAAATGGTCGAGATCCCCGGCGCCGCCGCCCGCTTCGATGCCTATCCGCACGAATTATCCGGCGGCATGCGGCAGCGGGTCATGATCGCGATGGGCATGATCTGCCACCCCGACCTGCTGATCGCGGATGAGCCCACGACCGCGCTGGACGTGACCATTCAGGCCCAGATCCTGGACCTGATGCGCAGGCTGCAAAAGGATCTGGGCATGTCGATCCTGTTCATCACCCATGACATGGGCGTGGTGGCCGAAATGGCCGACGACGTCGCGGTCATGTATGCCGGCGCGGTGGTCGAGCAGGCCTCCGTTCTGGACCTGTTCGACCATACGCGCCACCCCTATACTCGCGGGTTGCTGGCCTCGATCCCCAATGATGGGCTGGGGCCGGATGAACGGCTGGTGCCGATCCCCGGCTCGGTCCCGCGTCTGGGGGCGCTGCCGTCGGGATGCGCCTTTGCGCCCCGATGCAGCCACGCCCAGCCAGAATGCCAGCGGCCCGTTTCGCTGGAGGAGAAGGCGGAAGGCCATCTTTCCGCCTGCATCTTCGATTTCGCGGGGGCGGCATGACCGACGCTTTGCTTCAGATCCGCAACCTGACCAAGCGGTTCCAGACGCCATCCGGCACGGTCCACGCGGTCGAGGATGTCAGCTTCGACATCCCGCGCGGCTCGATCACGGGGCTGGTGGGGGAAAGCGGTTCGGGCAAGACCACGCTTGGCCGGACGATCCTGCGGCTGGTCGAACCGACGGCGGGCCGGATCACCTTTGACGGCACCGACATCACCCGCCTTGGCGCGGGCGGAATGCGCGACATGCGCCGCCGGATGCAGATCATCTTTCAGGACCCGGTTTCGTCCCTGAACCCGCGCCTGAAGGTGGGCGACCTGATCGCCGAGGGGCTGCGCGCCTTCGGCATCGGCACGGCCCGCGACCGGCGCGACCGGATCGCCGCGCTGCTTGAGGAGGTCGGCCTGAACGCCGATCACATGGACCGCTATCCCCACGCCTTTTCTGGCGGGCAGCGGCAACGGATCGGCATCGCCCGCGCGCTGGCGCTGGAGCCGGATTTCATCGTCGCCGACGAAAGCGTCTCGGCGCTGGACGTGTCGATCCAGGCGCAGGTGCTGAACCTGCTGCTGGACCTGCGCAAGACCCGCAACCTGACCATGCTGTTCATCGCCCATGACCTGTCGGTGGTGAACTATCTGTGCGATCAGGTGGCGGTGATGTATCTGGGCCGGCTGATGGAAATCGGCCCGACCGACCGCGTGCGCAAGGGCTCGGCCCATCCCTATACGCGGGCGCTGAACTCGGCGATCCCGCAGCCGGACCCGCGCGCCGCCCGCAACCGCACGCCGCTGCAAGGGGACATTCCCAGTCCGCTTGCGCCGCCTTCGGGATGCGTGTTCCGCACCCGCTGCCCGCATGTCGCCCAGATCTGCGCCAACGCCGTTCCCGGCCCGCATCTCATGGACCGCAATCATCAAAGCTACTGCAAGAGAACCGAGGAACTTTATGGACTCTGACGCGCTGGAAAGCACGCCCGAAACCCGCCTCGCCGCATTGGGCATCACCTTGCCCAAGGCCGCGCCGACGCCGATCGGATCCTTCCGCAATGTCCGTCGCGCGGGCAACATGATCTATGTTTCGGGACAGGGTCCGGTCCGGGCCGACGGCACGCTGATCCGCGGCAAGGTCGGAAGCGAGGTGACGGCCGAGGAAGCCCGCGATCACGCAAGGCTGGTCGCCGTCAACATCCTGTCCGCCTTGCGCGACGCGCTGGGGTCGCTTGACCGGGTCAGCGGCGTGGTAAAGCTGCTGGGCCTTGTCAACGCGGACCCCGATTTCGAGCGCCATCCCTTTGTGATCGACGGCGCCTCGGACCTGCTGGCCGACATTTTCGGCGAGGCGGGCATCCATGCGCGGTCGTCCTTTGGCGTGGGCTCTCTGCCCAACCGCATCTCGGTCGAGATCGAGGCGATCTTCGAGATCGATGACCGGATCCAGCCGGATCAGTCGCGGTGATTCAGTCCCAGCGCCCTTTCGACGGAACGCGCGGCCTCGCGCACCGCGCGCGCCACATGGTCGAACTTGTCGGGCACGCGATGCTTGGGCATGACCACGGACAGCGTCAGCTCGCAGGTTCCGTCCAGCCCGCGAATGGGCGCGGCGATGCAGGCGACCTGATCCTCGGACGTGTCGATCTGGACGGAAAGCCCGTTCAGGAAATCCTCGCGCGAGGTCTGGGCCAGCTTTGCGGGATCGGTTTCGGCAAGCCCGGTATTCGACGGCCGGGCATAGTCGCGGAACACCGCCAGCCGGGCATCGTCGGGCAGATGGCCAATCAGCAGCCGCCCCGATGCGGTCCAGTTCAGCGGCACCCGCGTGCCCACGTCCGAGGTGACGCGGAACGGCCCGGTCCCCTCGGCCATCGCCACGACCTGCATCATGCCTTCGTCGCGGGCGCAGATCTGGACCATTTCGCCGACCTTCTCGTTCAGCGCGAACATCGCCCGCTCGGCCTCGCCAAAGGCGCTCATCCGGGCGCGATAGGCCAGGCCATAGCGCATCAGCCGCGGCCCCAGCCAGACGCGGCCATCACCGCTGCGCGACAGGGCCGCGCGCTCTTCCAGCTCGTCGATCAGCTTGTAGATGGTCGAGGGCGGCGCACCCGCCACCTTGGCCAGTTCATAGGCCGTCATCGGCGTATGCCGTTCGGCCAGAATGTCCAGGATTTGCAATGCCCGGTCGATGCCGCTGGTGCGCGATCGCCGTTCCGTGCCGTCCGTCATCGCCATGTCGCCCTGCATGAGTTGCGTGCCGCCAAGTTATACGCAGTTTTGGCATAGATACTACAATTATGGAACTTCAAAGGACCGAAAGACGAAGCCATGCTTAGAAATACCGAATATCCCATCGACTGGTCTTGGCACGATTCCGAAGGCTTTGGACGGATGGTCAACGTCTCGGGGACGATGACGTCGCTGGGCGGGTCGATTGCAACGCCGCGCGTCGCCGCGGCAACCGCCGCCGCCATGCCCCGCTTTGCCCGCATCCATGAAATGCAGGCCCGCGCGTCCGAGGTGATCGCCCGCCTGACCGGGGCCGAGGCCGGGTTCCTGACCGCTTCGGCCAGCGCCGGGATCACCCTTGCGGTGGCGGGCGCGATCACCGGCATGGACCCGGCGCGCGCCGAGGCGCTGCCGACCGCCCCCGGCGCACGCAGCGCGGTCGCCGTCCAGATGGGGCATCTGTGCGAATATGGGGCGGCCGTGTCGCAGGCCATCGCGCTGGCGGGGGGCAGCACGCGCATCGTGGGTCAGTCGACGCTGGCCAAGGATTATCAACTTGCCGCCGCGCTGGATGAAACCTGCGCCGCGGCGCTTTATGTCGTGTCGCACCATGTCGTCGATTACGGGATGATCCCGCTGGAGACCTTTGCCGAGATCGCCCATGCCAGGGGCGTGCCGGTGATCGTCGATGCAGCCTCGGAATACGACCTGCGCGGCCTGCTGGCGAAGGGCGCGGACATCGTGATCTATTCCGGCCACAAGTTTTTGGGCGGGCCGACCTCGGGCATCGTCGCAGGACGCAAGGATCTGGTCCGCGCGGGCTATCTGCAGAATATCGGCATCGGTCGCGGCATGAAGATCGGCAAGGAAAGCATCGCCGGCGCGATCGCCGCCATGGAGCAATGGCTTGAACGCGATCACGAGGCCGTCCGCGCCGAGGAAAACCGTGCGCTGGACCTGTGGCAGGACGCCATTTCCGGCCTGCCCGGCATCACCCCGGTGCGCATTCCCGACCCCACCGCGAACCCGCTGGAGCGGTTGCAGGTCTGGGTTGATCCCGCCAAGGCCGGTGCCAGCGCCGCGCAATTCGCGGAAGCCTTCGGTCGCAACGATCCGCCCCTGATCGTGCGGGGTCACGAGGTCGAACACGGCTATTTCCAGCTGGACCCCTGCAACCTGATGCAGGGCCAGGCAGAGTTGGTGCGCGATGCGCTGGTGAAAGTCCTGACGGATGCCGAAAGCGCGGCGCGGTTCGACACGCGGGCGGCGCTGGCGGCGGCACGCAATGGCGGAACCCAGGCCTATATGGACTGGCTGGCCTAGTCGGCACAGGGCCGGGGCGGGCCGGGCGGCGCGAAAGGGTCAGCCCGGCGAACCAGCGCGACGCCTGAAGGGGGGCGGCTTTTCCCCGCCGACCCCCGGCCATCGGAACGCACAAAACCGCCTATTCAAAACGGCAGCCGGTCCGGTGTCTGGAGGCGTGGCGCCGCCCCTGCTATGCAGGCCGGCGGTGGCACAGAATGCCGGCAAAAGACCGAACGAACATGACGACCAAAACCACGGCCCCCGATTTTTGCCTGGGGGACGATCCGACGCCCCGCATCCCTGGTTTCGACAACCGCGACGCGGGATGGGGCGGCAAGCTGCACCTGCGGCTGACGCTGGGCGGAATGCGGATCCGATATGCCTATATCCGGAAAAACGGCTGTTCCAGCTTCAAGACAGCGCTGGGATACTCATCCACGGCGCGCGTCTCGGATCTGGCGCGCAGCAGTCGTGCGCCGCTGTTCCGGCGATACGATGCCACCATCTTCGTCTGGCGCGATCCGGTCGCGCGTCTGGTCAGCCTGTATCGCAACAAGATCCTGGATCGCCGCGGGGCCGAGGATATCCTGCGCCGTTACCGCGCGCGCATGAACGAAGAGCCGACAAGCTTTGAACGCTTTGTCGAGTTTGCGGGTCTGCAAGCCGATCCCCATTGCCTGCCTCAGGCGAAACACCTTTACCCGATCAGGTATACCCATGCGATCCCGCTGGAGCGCCTGCATGAAACGATGTCGGGACTGGTCGGCAAGGATGCGGCGCGGCCCTTTGCCCGGCGCGTCAACGCCTCGGATGCGCAGCCGGTCACGGTCAGCCTGCGCGCGCGGCAGATGATCCGGTCGATCTATGCGGCGGATTACCAGCTGATCGACCAGCTGGCCTAGGGCCTTGCCCGGCTTCAGGAGGGCGCGCCCAAAAATGCCAGCAGCCTGACCTCGCTTTTCCGCAGGTCGGCGACGTCGGGACCGGTCAGGTTCTCGAACAGGGCAAGGCGCTGTTCCTGGGTCCGGTCGGCCAGCGCCAGAACCTTGGGGTGGATATAGGATTTCCGGCAGATCGTCGGGGTGTTGTACAGGCGTTCCGCTGCGGCCTCGCACATGGTGCGGGCCGTCAGGGGGACACCCGGCGCGGGGTCCAGCGCCAGTTCGAACCCCGCCAGCGTCCCGCCCCAAGTGCGGAAGGTCTTGGCGGTCATCCCTTCGCCCGCAATCTCGGCAAGGTATTCGTTCACGTCCTGCGAATGCAGGCTGCGCGGCTCTCCCTCATCGTCGAGATAGGTGAAGATATTGCGCCCCGGCAGATCGCCAATGCCCTGCAGGATGCGGTTCAGCCGCTTGTCGCGCAGCACATGGCGGCAAAACTTGCCGCCCTTGGCACGGAACCTCAGCTGCACCAGCCCGTCGTCACTGAGGCTGAGATGCCGGGTCAACAGCGTCGAGGCGCCAAAGCTGCGGTTCGCGGCGGTATAGGCGGGATTGCCGATGCGCAGACAGGTCCGGTCCAGCAGCAGGACCAGCGCGGCCAGGCTGAAGTCGCGGTCCCCGACCTCGGCGCGCAGGTCGCGCCGCAGGCGGCGGCGCAGGGCGGGCAAGGCCTGTCCGAAGGCCAGAAGCTGGTCGAACTTGGTCTTGGACCGGGTTTCGCTCCACCTCGGGTGATAGCGGTATTGCTTGCGCCCGCGTTCGTCGCGGCCGGTCGCCTGCAGGTGCCCGTTCGCCAGCGCGCAGATCCAGACATCGCGGTAGGCCGGGGGGACGGCCAGCGCCCGGATCCGCGCCAACTCGTCCCGGTCCAGCGCCTCGCCCGTCGGGCCGCGATAGCTAAAGCCCTTTCCCGCGCGGCGTCGGGAAATGCCGGGCTGGCTGTCCGAGACGAAGACCAGTCTTTCGCCCATGCCTCAGTAATTCGCCGGAGGGTCGCTGGCGGGAAAGGACTGGTCGGCCTGTTCATCGACCATGTCCCAGTCCGAGGGTGTCTCGCGCATCGCCTCGGGACCGGAATCGCGGACCTTTTCAAGGCGTGGCGTCGCCTGCATCCGCCGTGCGTCCAACGCCGATTTCAGCAAAAAGCCCGCGGCGATTCCAAGGCCAAGGCGCAGGATCAGGTTGTTTGTCATGCTGGCTCCTCTTCAGGCTGGACCGCATCGAGGGCCCGGAAAGGGCCGGGATTCTGCGGTGCGTGGTGCCTTGGGGAAAACCCGCCTGCCGGTGCATGGTTCCAGCCCCGGTTCCAGCCCCGGTTCCGGTCCCGGTCATGGCCCCGGTCATGGCGCGGGGAACCATGACCGGCGCGGGACGTTCCAACTGCAAGCCGGGCAAGGTGGCGTCTCGGTCACCTGCTCAAGACGATAACCCGATCTCGATCAGCAGAAGCAGCGAACGCGTGGACCCCTGGGCCAACGCGGTGGCGGTGCTTGGCCAGCGAAAGGAACGCATCATGGCAGATGAACAGCAGACTTTCTGGAAGCGCCTGGACGGCATCAATGCCGGCATGCTGGGCACGCGCGACCGGCTGAAACTGGTCCCGATGTCGCATTATGCCGACCCGGACGAAAACGCCCTGTGGTTCATCACCGCCGAGGGCACGGATATCGTGGCGGAAGTGAAGCAGGGGCCGAAGCCGGCCTTGCACATTATCGGCGATGCGGGGGGCAAGCTTTGGGCGCAGATCGAAGGGCAGCTTGAGCTTTCCGCGGACCGCGAAAAGCTGGACGAGATCTGGAGCAGGGTCGCGGCGGCGTGGTTCGACGAAGGCAAGCAGGATCCCGATCTGCGCCTGCTGAAATTCAGCCTGGCACAGGCTGATGTCTGGTCAACCTCGGGCGGCCTCGGGTTTCTTTTCCAGATCGCCAAGGCCAACCTGACCGGGGACGAACCCGATATCGGCGAGCATTTTCACCTGAGCTTCTGAAGACGCGCCGCGTCCAGACTTGCACGCCATGCCGCGCGGCCCCCGCCGCGCGGCCTTGAAACACAGCTGCAATATCCGCCCCGCCGTGACGGCATCGCCCTGAAACACGCGGGGCGCAAAACCTTGCGCAGATCCATTCCGGGCGATCCCGCCCGCAGACATTCGGAGAGCGCGGCATGCCACAAACCCAGATCACCCTGACAGGCTCGGTCCATACCTGGACCGCGCCGGACAGCGGCAGCTATTACGTCACCGGGACGACCTTGGCGGATACCATCACCTCGGCGGGCGGGGACGACCTTCTTGACGGCGGGGCGGGCAATGATTTCCTGACCTCGGGCGATGGCGCGGACATCGTCTATGGCGGCGATGGCAACGACACCATCGAGGTCGGCGACAAGGGCGTCTACAACGATACCGGCGATGCGACCGTCTATGGCGGGCAAGGCGATGACCAGATCATTTCCCATGCCGACACGGCCCTGATCTATGGCGGGATCGGCAATGACCGCATCACCATCGACGGTCCCAGCGGCACCGCCTATGGCGAGGATGGCGACGACATCATCAGCATGCAGGCCGATGGCACGGTCAATGGCGGCAATGGCAACGACCAGTTCTTTCTGACCGAGGGCATCATCGATGTCGCCATCACCGCCAATGGCGATGCCGGCAATGACACCTTCACCTTTGGCATCGACAGCGCGTACAGCCCCGGTTCGACCTTCCGCGCCTATGGCGGGGCCGGCAATGACACCTATGTCAATGTCGGCAGCGACCAGTCCCACGACGTGACCATCGGCGAGAACGCGAATGGCGGCACCGATACCGTCGTCGTCCTGCTGGGCAACGACTACACGCTGGGCGCCAATATCGAAAACCTGCGCGTCGATACCTATGCCTATGACAAGTATTACTACGATACGCCCGAGGGCGGCAGCACGCTGACCGGGAACGCGCTGAACAATGTCATCACCGGCTCGATCCGCGCCGACAGCATCCGCGGCGATGCCGGAAACGACACCCTTGCGGGCGAGGCGGGCAATGACACGCTGCGCGGCGGCGCGGGGAACGACCAGATCGACGGCGGCGCCGGTTCGGACACGCTTTATGGCGAGGACGGCAATGACAGCCTGACCGGAGGTCCGGGCGACCGGCTGGAGGGCGGGAACGGCGATGACAGCTATCTGATCGGCAGCGCCACGACCGTCATCGCCGAGACCCTGACGGGCGGCACCGACACGGTGCGCGCGCTCGTGACCCATTCCCTGGCCGCGAATGTCGAAAATCTGGTGCTGCTGAATGACAGCGCGGCGACCAACGGCACCGGCAACGCGCTGGACAACCGCATCACCGGATCGGCCACCGCCAACGTCATCAGCGGCATGGCCGGGCGCGATTTCCTTTACGGCATGGGCGGGAATGACAGCATCCTTGGCGGCGACGGCAATGACGTCGCGCAGGGTGGCGACGGCAACGACACCATCATGGGCGATGCCGGGGACGATATCCTGAATGGCGGGACGGGCGGCGACTCGATGCGGGGCGGCGCGGGCATCGACATTCTGACTGGCGAGGACGGGAACGACTATCTGAACGGCGAAGGTGATGCCGATGCCATCAACGGCGGGGCCGGAAACGACGTCGGTGTCGGCATGGACGGCAACGACCAGCTGTTCGGCGGCGACGGCAACGACTCGCTTTACGGCGGAGCGGGGGCGGACAGCCTGCGCGGCGATGCCGGGGCGGATTACCTGGATGGCGGGACCGAGGCCGACAGCATGACCGGGGGTCTGGGCAACGACGTCTATATCGTCGACACCACGGCCGACAAGGTGATCGAGGCCGCGGGCGGCGGCACGGACGAGGTGCGGACCTGGACCTCCAGCTATTCCCTGGGGGCCGAGGTCGAGAACCTGATGAAGCTTGGCAGCGGCACCTTTCTGGGGACGGGCAATGCGCTGAACAACCTCATGACCGGAGGCATGGGGAATGACACGCTTTGGGGCATGGACGGCAATGACAGCCTGATCGGCGGCAGCGGCAATGACGTGCTGGACGGCGGGGCGGGAAACGACCTTGTCTTCGGCGGACAGGGGCTGGACACGATGATCGGCGGGGCGGGCAATGATACCGTCAGCTTTGCCGCCAATGCCTATGGCGTCGGCGTGAACCTGCAGACGAATTTCGTCGGAGGCACCGATGCGACTGGCGAAAGGATCTCGGGGTTCGAGAACGTGATCGGCAGCAATGCCGCAGACCAGATCGTCGGCTCGGCCGAGGCGAATATCCTGAACGGCGGCGATGGTAATGACATCCTGACCGGCGGCGCGGGCGCGGACCGGCTGGACGGCGATGGCGGCATCGACATCGCCAGCTATGCAAATTCGGCGGCCGCCGTGACCGTTGCCCTGGATAGCGCGTCCAGCACCCAGGTGCAGGGCTATTACGGCACCGGCAGCGGGGGCGACGCCCAGGGCGACATGCTTCTGGATATCGAATCCCTTTATGGCTCGGCCTTTGGCGACCGGCTGACGGGGGCAATGGCGGGTGGCAGCCTTTACGGCCTTGCGGGCAATGACCGGCTGGAGGGGCGCGATGCGGTCGACCTGCTGTCGGGCGGGGACGGCGCCGACCAACTGATCGGGAATGGCGGCGCCGACGTGCTGAACGGCGGTGCGGGCAATGACAAGCTGACCGGCGGGGCTGGCAACGACCAGCTGACGGGCGGCGCGGATGTCGATCAGTTCATCTTCACCTCTGGCGCCATCGCCGGACAGACCGACACCATCACCGACTTCCAGGACGGGACCGACCGGCTGGTCTTCGACGCCGCGCTTCAGGGCCATGTCACCGCCACCGACGTGGCGGGCGGCACGCAGCTTCACGTCGATACCGGCGCGGGCGATTTCACCGTCTTCGTGCAGAATGTCACGGGTGCCCAGGTCATGGACCAGCTGGCCTATATCTGACCCGCCCGGCCAGAAGCGCTGACCAACCCGCCCCTTGGGGCGGGTTTTTCCGTGCCTGCATTGCAACGCCTGTAACGCGGCCCGCGCCCGCGCGGCATCAAGCGGAAACACCCACGCGGCATGTTGGGGCCAAGAAGCCGCCCCGCGCCGGGACGGCCGGGAGACAGGAGGAACCCATGCTCCCCTCGGACATCGCCTTGATCAGACGCCAGTTCGCCACCGTCAAAGGGCAGGAGGCCGCTTTCGGCGCCGCCTTTTACGCGCGGCTTTTCCAGGATGCGCCCCGGTTGCGGGTGCTGTTCCCGCCGGATCTGGCCGACCAGTCGCGCAAGCTGATGATGACGCTGGGCTTTGCCGTCGCAAGCCTTGACCGGGTCGAGGCCCTGCGCCCGGTCGTGGTCGAACTGGGTTGCCGTCACGTGGCTTACGGCGTCGATGCAGGCATGCTTGCCCCGGTCGGACATGCGCTGCTGGCGACGCTGGCCGATACCTTCGGCCCCGGCTTCGACACGGATGCCCGCGCGGCCTGGCTTTCGGCCTATTCCACGCTGGCGGCGATGATGGCCGAGGGGCTTGATGCGGCGCGCAACCGCGTCGCCTGACCCCTAGTCCGGCTCATAGCGAAAGCCCCGCCCCCGCAGCGTGACGATCTGCGCGGTGCCCAGCTTGCGGCGAAGCCGGGCGATGCGGCTGTCGATGGCGCGGTCCAGCGCCTCGGTCGTCTCGGCCGGGGCAAGCTCCAGAAGCTGGTCGCGGTCCAGCACGCGATGGGGGTTTTCGGCAAAGGTGCGGATCAGCGCGACCTCGCCCGGCGACAGGGGCGCGGTCAGCCCGTCAGGATACAGGATCCGGGCCGCGGTCAGGTCGGCGCTGGCATTCTCGAAACTGACGATCTGGCGCTGCCGTCCCAGCCGGCGCGCAAGGACGCTGCCGATCCGCGCCGCCAGCTCGCGCAGATCGACCGGCTTGACCAGATAGTCATCTGCCCCGGCCTCAAGCCCCACGATCCGCTCGACCGCGTCGGGATTGCCGGTCAGGACGATCACCGCCGCCCTGCCGATCAGGTCGCTGTCATCCAGCAGGTCGAATCCGGTCCGGCCCGGCAGGCCAAGGTCAAGCAGGATCAGGTCGCGCGGACCGGCGCGCAGGGCCGCGTCCAGCGCGATGCCGGTCGCCACGATCTCGGTCTGATAGCCAAGATCCTGAAGGAATTCGGCCAGGGCTGATGCAAAATCGGGCTCATCCTCGGCGATCAGGATACGGGCGCGCAACATCTTCAATCCCAACCCGAAATTAATTACCGCCCGAACCCCCGCATCGTATAATCGCCACCGCCGGATGTCGAGTTGCGCAGGGGAATCGTGGTCTACAGGGTCGCCATCGCCGATGACGAGATCGATCTTCTGGAAGCTGTCGCGGAATATCTGCGCGGCCACGGCTATGAGGTCCTGACCGCCGCCAATGCCGCCCAGTTCCGCGCGCTGGTCGCGGACCACGCCATCGACGTCGCGATTCTGGATATCGCCATGCCCGGAGAGGACGGGCTGTCGCTGGCAAGATGGGTCCGGCGGCAGGGCCATACCGGGATCATCTTCGCCTCGGCCTCGGGCAGCGCGATGGACCGGATCGTCGGGCTGGAGATCGGGGGCGACGACTACATGTCGAAACCCTATGACCTGCGCGAGCTTCTGGCGCGCATCCGCAGCGTCCTGCGTCGGCTGGATGCGCGTCCTTCGGCGGTGCCTTCGCCAGCCGTTGTGGCGCCTGCCGCCCGCCCGGTCAGCTTCGGCCCCTATCGCATCGATATCGACGCCCGGCGCCTGTTTCATGCCGAGCGGGGCGAGATCGTCCTGACGGCGGCCGAATTCGACCTGCTTGCCGTGCTGGCCCGGCGCCCCAATCGCGTCCTGCCACGCGGACAACTGGTCGAGCTGCTGGGCGACGAGGTTCCGGACAGCGAAAGCGACCGGCGCATCGACGTGCGGATCGCCCGCCTGCGCCGCAAGATCGAACCCGAAAGCGACCGCCCGACCTTTATCCGCACCATCCGGGGACTGGGCTATGTCCTTGATACCGACGGTGCCGCGTGAACGGGCAGGCCCAGGGCCCCGCGCAGCGCCTGCGCCGCCAGTTCGGCTGGCTGATGCTGGCCGCCGCCGTGCCGCTGGTCAGCGCGATGCTGTTTCTGGGCTGGCGCGAATTCGGGGCCGCCCGCACGGCGATCCTGAAGGACCTTGAAAACGCGCAGGGTCTGCGCCGGGCGCGGCTGGAGCAGATCGTCGATGTCGTCGATACCCATGTCGACACGATGCGCGCCTTTGTCGCGCAGAACCTGACGCATGAGGGGACGCTGCCGGAATATGCCGAGCCGCTGGATTGGCCGGGCGAAACCCGCGATCCCGCGGCCAGCCAAGGGCTGGTCATGGGCGATCCCGCCCGCATGACCCCCGCGATCCGGCGCGAGATCACCGCCGTGACACCGCTTTTCGCGCTGGCCCGCGCCATGCAGGCCTCGCGCCCCTATCTGCGCTGGAGCTATTTCTTCTCGGACAGCCGCGGCTTCGTCGCCATCTATCCGTGGAGCGACCCATCCGCGATGATCGACCCCGCCGATCCGCACAAGTCCCTGCAAGGCTATTTCGATTACCCGCTTTACACGCTGGGCCTGCCGGTCAACGACCCCGAGAAATCCGCCTATTGGTCGCCGGTCTATGTCGATGCCGGGGGCGCGGGGCTGATGGTCACCTATGCCGCCCCGGTCTGGAGCGGCGGGCGCTTTCGCGGCGTGGTCGGCACCGATGTTCTGCTATCCTATCTGTCAACGCTGCTGGCGGACTTCCCCGAGAACGAGGGCACTTTCGCGGTGATCGACCAGGACGGCAACCTGATCGCGACGCGCGACGGCGGCGCGGCCCATGCCCCGTCCCCGGTCCCGGCGCGCGGGGTGTTCGGCGCGACCGACCTGTCGCCGACACAAGGTGGATTTGACCGGCGCGGGGCGGATCTGGTCTCCAGCGATCCCATTGCGGGCACGCCCTGGCGGCTGGTCGTGACAATCCCCAATGAACGGGTCGGCTGGCTGGCGCTGAAGCGGCTTTTGCCCTTTGCGATCCTGCTTCTGGGGCTGGCGGTCTTGCTGGCGCTGGTCATGCGCGCCTTTACCCGTCGTTTCGTCGGCCCGGCGATGCGGCTGGCGGATTTCGGCGCGATGCCCCCTGATCAGGCCGCCGCCGCCCCGGTCCCGCAGGGCCTGCCCGCACCCTTCCGCGCGCTGGCCGCAAAGATCGGCGAGGCCGCGCGCAGCCATGTCGCGCAGACCAATCACCTGCGCGCGATGGTCGATGGCGTCCCACTGCGCGTCGCCTATCTGGACCCGGAGCTTGTCTATCGCGACGTGAACGCGGAATTCCTGAACTTCCTTGGGCTGGCACGCGATCAGGTCATCGGCCATCATGTGGCCGAGATCCTGGGCCCCGAGGTCGTCCGCCAGTATGAACGCGTGACCCCGGCGATCCGCCGCGGAGAGTTCGGCCGCTTCGACGGCTGGATCGACTATGTCCACCACGGTCGGCGCTATCTGCAGGTCTCGGTCCTGCCCTATCAGGGTGGCGACGCGCAGCTTCCGGGCTTTCTGACCTTCACGCTGGACCTGACGGAACATCGCAAGACGCAGGAAGCCGCGCTGAGCCACCTTGCCGCCCTGACCGAACGCGAGGAACGCTATCGCTCGGTCGTGGCGTCGGCGCTGGACGCGATCATCGTCATGGACGAGGCCGGGGTCGTGGTCGAATTCAATCCCGCGGCCGAACGTATCTTCGGTTATTCCGCCGCCGAAGCGGTCGGGCGCAGCGTCGGCGCGCTGATCGTGCCCGACGAATTCCGCGCCGCCCATGAACAGGGCCTGACCCGCTATCTGAACGGGGGCGTGGCCCGGGTGGTCGGCAAGCGGGTCGAGGTGCGGGGCCGGAACCGCGCGGGCGCGCTTTTGCCGATCGAACTGACGGTGACCGAAATGCGGCTGGCCGGTCAGCGCCTGTTCGTGTCGCATCTGCGCGACCTGACCGAGGCCAAGCGGCTGGAACGCGAGATGCAGGAAGGGCGAGACCGGCTTTATCAGGTCGAGAAGCTGTCGGCGATGGGCTCGCTTCTGGCGGGCGTCGCGCATGAGTTGAACAACCCCCTTGCCATTGTCGTGGCGCAGGCGACGCTTCTGGCGGACAAGGCCACCGACCCCGACATGCAGACGCGCGGCGAACGCATTCGCGCCGCCGCCGATCGCTGCGGCCGGATCGTGAAAAGCTTTCTGGCCATGGCCCGGCAGAAGCCCGCGCAGCGGCAATTGCTGGACATTGCCGAGGTCATCCGCACCTCGTTCGAGGTCGTGGGATACGGGCTGCGCAGTTCGGGCGTCGAAACCGCGTTCGACCTGCCCGACACGCTGCCTCGGGTTCTGGGCGACCGCGACCTGCTGGGGCAGGTCTTCGCCAATCTGGCGATCAACGCGCAGCAGGCGCTGGCCAGCCGCCCCCTGCCCCGCCTGATCCGGGTGACGGCCCGAGGCGAAGGCGGGCAAATCATCATCCGGTTCGAGGACAATGGCCCCGGCATCGCGAAGGATCTGGCTGAGCGGGTCTTTGACCCTTATTTCACCACCAAGGCGGTTGATGTCGGCACCGGGATCGGGCTGTCGATTTCCCGAAGCGTCATCGAGTCCCACGGCGGCAGCATTGCCCTGACCCAAGGCTCGCTTCCGGGTGCCTGTCTGCAGGTCGTGCTGCCCTGTGCCGATGGGGTGCCGCAGGCCCAGCCCGTCCAGCCCGCGACCGGGGGCAGGGCGATGACCGTGCTTGTCGTCGATGACGAACCCGATGTCGGCGCAAGCCTTGCCGAACTGATCGCACGCGAAGGACATGCGACGCAGTGCACGACCTCGCCGCAAGAGGCGCTGGCAATGCTGGGCAAGACACGGTTCGACGCGATGTTCACCGATCTGCGGATGCCCGGCATGGACGGTGCCGACCTTGCCCGGCAGGCGCTTTTGCTTCAGCCCGGTCTGAAGGGCCGGATCGTCGCGGTCACCGGGGCCATCCTGACAAACCTGGGCTCCATGGCGCCGGGGATGGAGCAGGGGCTGATCCTTCTGGAAAAGCCGTTTTCGACCGAAGAGGTCGCACTTGCCCTGCAAACACTTGCGGCGGGGAACGCATCCCACGCCCCCTAGGCCGGTCAGGTTGCAATTCTGCCCGGCCGTTCTCGCGTCCCCAAAATAAAACCGCGCCACCCGATCCGTTTTCGGTCGCCGCTTCGTCCTTGGTGTGTCTCTCAGGAAAGGAACCACCGATGACAAGCAAACCCGTGGTGCTGATCAATCTGCTGAAGGTCCGGCCGGGCCAGCAGCAGGCGCTGATCGCGCTTTTGCAGCGCAATATCGAAACCGTCGTCAGCACGCTTGGCGGCTGGCGGGCAAGCCGACTTATCGCCGGTGGCGACGGCGCAAGCGTCGTCATTCATTCCGAATGGGACACGCCCGAGGCCGTCGCCGCAATGCGCAACGACCCGCGCATGAAGGCCTATTTCCCGAAGATCCTGGAAATGGCCAGCTTCGAGTCGGTCATGGGCGAGGCGGTGTTTGGCGACAGCAAGTGACATTCGGGCAGAACCAAACGCGGCCCGCTTGACGGGCGGGTCGCGGATATTCTTACCTCCGGCGTCGGGGACAAGTCCGCAGGCTGATGGGACAGGGGACATGACGACCCAGGAACTGGAAGACCGCCTGAACACGCTTCGGCCGCGGCTGCACCGTTATTGCGCGCGCATGACCGGCTCAACCGTGGATGGCGAGGATATGGTGCAGGACACGCTGCTCAAGGCGCTGCGCGCCAGGGCCGCGGGGACGCAGGTTGACGACCTTGAGCCCTGGCTGCTGCGGATTGCGCATAACACCTGCCTTGATTTCCTGCGCCGCAGGTCGCGCCACGGCACCACCCCCCTTGTCGAGGATGTCGCCGATGCGCCCCTGCCCGAAGGCGAGATCGTCTCGGTCGGGTTCCACAGCTTCCTGCGCCTGCCCGAACTGCAACGCTGCGCCGTCATCCTGAAGGACGTCCTTGGCCATTCGGTCGAAGAGGTGGCGGTGATCGCCGGCTGCTCGCCCGCCGCCGCCAAGTCCGCGCTGCAACGCGGCCGCGCGGCCCTGCGCAAGCTGGCCGAATTGCCCGAGGATACCCGGCTGCCCCTGCTGCCGGATGCGCAGCGTCAGAAGATGGCGGCCTATGTCGCCCTGTTCCAGCGCGGAGAATTCGATACGATCCGGGACATGCTGGCCGAGGATGTCAGGCTTGAACTGGTCAACCGGCTGAGGCTTGAGGGTCGCCAGAATGTCGGGCTGTACCTCACCCGCTATGCCGAAGCGACGCAATGGACCTTTGCATTCGGGGCTGTTGATGGGCATCCGGCGATGCTGGTCTTCGACAAGACCGGTGCCATGGAACGCCCCGCGCATTTCGTCCTGATCGACTGGCAGGATGGCAGGATCGCGGCGATCCGCGATTTCCTGTTCGCGCCCTATGGGATCGCAGCCGCCGAATGGGTGCGGCTGGACTGAAGGCCGCCCCGGACGGCGATGCGGCATTGACCTCCGGGGCGGTTTTTCGATCTAGGCGCCGGCCAGTTCGACCACCAGTTGCGGCTGGCCGTCCGAGGTGTGGCGATGCGACCGGCCGTGTTCGTCGATCACAGCCCTGATCTGGCGGCGCAGGTTCGAAAAGCTTTCGAACCGCACGACGTCCACCGGCTGGTCAAAGCGGATCTCGATCTGGCGGTGGCTGGCCGGGCCGGACAGGCCGATGACGGTGCCGGAAAAGCCCTGCCCCAGATAACGGCCCCGCACCTGATCGCCGACCGCCAGTTCGGGCGGCGCATTGCCAAGCGCCAGCCGCGCGTGAAGCGTGTTCCAGTCCCTTGCCCCATGCTGGCGCGCGACCAGTTCCAACGCCTGCGCGTGGCTGATCGCGGTTCCCTGCTCGGAAAGCGCCGCGCGCAGCGCCCTTGCCTGCGCCTTGGCTTCATCGATGGTCATAGGCTGCACTCCCGATGCGCCAGCGCCTTCGGCGCGCCAAGGCGACCGACGCGATCTGGACCGGGTGAAGACGGATTAACTTGTTGGACAGCGTGCCGGACAGACATCGCCCACTCCTCTTGCAGAGGCATTTCAGGATGGATGGGAGCCTGCATTGCCCACCACGCGAAATGCTTCGAGGGTGAGATGTCGTCGTCTTCCGGGCTTCACCGTGACTCGCGTCCGCAGGCGGCAGGTGCCCGGCACCTTGATGCGGCTGGTAACGCGCCGCAGCCCTCGGGTCAAGCCGTCGCGGGCGCAGCTCTTGCGCAGCATGATGACGGTGCCGGCCAGCCGCAACTTGTCCGGTCCCTCCGCCGCTATCGCACCAGTTCCGCCGCAGCAAGGGAGGCAATTTCCAGATCTACCCGGACCAGAGGGTCGTTGTCCTGTAGAAACCACGCAGCCGACAATCCGGTCCATGCCAGGATCCACTGCAGCAGGCGGCGACGATCCATGCGAGCCGCCCCGGCCACCACCTCAAGCCGTTGCTGAAAGTGGCCGGGCAGCGTGGCGACGGGTCGCGTCGGATCGCTCAGGTCGGGATTGGTGAAGATGTTCGCGAAGTCGAAGCCGCGTTCGCCAAACAGCGCGTGCGGATCGATGGCTAGCCAGCCCCGCGGCCCGAAATCAAGCACGTTGTCGTGGTGCAGATCGCCGTGCAGGACGACCTGATCCCTTGGATCGGCCAGCAGCATCCGCGCGGTTTCAAGGCTGTGGGTCAGGATCCCCCCATGCGCCGCCACAGCGGGCTCAAGGTCGCGGAACCAGTGTGGCAGGGGCACCAGCTCGGGGATCGGGCCGGGTCTTTTGCGATGCAGCCGGGCGGCGGTGGCGCAAAGGATGCGACAGGCCTTGGCATCGTCGCCGCCACGGGCCATGTCGCCAAGGGACCGGCCACCCGTGGCGCGTTCGATCAGCAGCGCGGTTTCGTCGCGCGCGATGATCCGCGCCGCCCCATCGCCACCCCACCACTCCATCAGCGCGGCGCCGCGCCGCTGATCGGGGTTCGAGGACAGTTTCAGCATCGCGCGGGTGCCGTTCTGCAGCACCGGAACAAGCCGGGCCGCCGGGGTGGTGATCGGCTGTCCATCGGCGACAAGGTTCCACCGGTCCAGATATGGCTTGAACATCGCGCCCCCTGTCATGCGACCCGCATGTTGGCAAAAGACTTGGCCGGGATTCAAGCCGATGTGGCGGCAGCCCGTTCGGCATATCGCCGGGCCAGGACCGCGCCGACCATGATCTGGATCTGGTTGTACAGCATGATCGGCAGGACGATCATGCCAAAGCCGGTCGCCCCCGCGAACAGCACCTGCGCCAAGGGCAACCCCGAAGCCAGGCTTTTCTTTGACCCGCAGAACACGGCCGCGATCTCATCCTCGCGCGACAGGCCCAGGAAGCGCGCGCCTCTGGTGGTGAAGGCGATGACGACCAGAAGGATCGCAAGGCAAAGCGTACAGGCCATGACCAGTCCGCCCAAAGGCAGGACCTGCCAAAGCCCGCCGGTGACGGATTGCGAAAAGGCGGCATAGATGATCAGCACGATGACGCCCTGGTCATAGTTCGACAGCCACCTGCCATTCCGTTGCAGGGTATTTCCGATCCAGCGATGGGCCAGCTGGCCAAGGCCAAAGGGCAGCAGAAGCTGCAGGCAGACATCGCGCAGGGTCTGGCCCAGATCCATCGCCCCGCTGGCGGCCGAGCCGATCAGAAGGCTCATCAGCAGCGGCGTGAGCAGCAGCCCAAGCACGTTCGATCCCGCCGAGTTGCAGACCGCCGCCGGCACATTGCCCCGCGCCATCGCCGTATAGGCGATCGACGAGGACACGGCCGAGGGCAGCACCCCCAGATAGACGAAGCCGAGTGCCAGGTCTGCGGGCAGGATCGTCTCTGGCAGCAGGCGTAACGGCAGGACGATCACCGGAAAGACCACGAAGGTGCTCATCAGGATGAACAGATGCAGCTGCCACTGCTTCAGCCCGTCCAGGATGGTGCGCGGCGACAGCGCCGCCCCGTGCAGGAAGAACAGCATCGCAACCGCAGCCGTCCCAAGGCCATCGACGACACCCGCCGCCCGTCCCGTGGCGGGGGCCAGCGTGGCCAGCACAACCGCGCCGATCATCAACATCAGGAACGGATCCAGTTTCTTCACGGCGGCGACCTCCTTCGGTGGACACAAAGCTTGCACGGCGATGCGCCAGCCTTATGAGAGGAATGGATTGGTCTGCAAATTGGTCTGTTCATGAACGAAATCCCGGCTTCCCGCCGCAATCATGCCGAAGTCACCGCGACATTGCGGGGCTGGATCGAGGCCGGGCGCTGGCAGCCGCAAGAAGCCCTGCCGCCCGAACGCGCGCTGGCAGTCGAGCTTGCCTGCAGCCGTGAAACCCTGCGCCGCGCATTGCACACCCTCAGCGCCGAGGGGCAGATCTGGCGCCATCAGGGCAAGGGCACCTTTCTTGGACCCGGCGCCGCCGACCGGACATTGCCCTTGCAGGTGCTGATCGAAAGCGCCTCGACCCATGATCTGATCGAGGCGCGGCTGGTCTTTGAACCGGCCCTTGCCGCGGCGGCGGCGCTGGCCGCAAAGGACAGCGACATCAGCCGGATGCGCGAACTGGCGACCGCGACCGGGACGGCGGCGAACTGGCGGGATTACGAACGTCTGGATGACGCATTCCACAGGTCGATCGCACAGGCCAGCGCCAACGCGCTGCTGATCGGGCTTTACACCAACCTGGTCGCCATGCGCGGACGCGCGCGCTGGCAAAGGCACCATGACGCGGTCTATCGCAAGGCGCAGAAGCTGGAATACGCCACCGCCCAAAGGGCGCTGCACCTGGCCATCGTCGAGGCCATCGCAGCCCGCGACCAGACCGCGGCGCATCGGGCCATGACCGAACACCTGACCGCGATCCGCAGGCTTTTGCGGGAAGCAGAGGATGGGTTGCAGTCAGGCCGCGCCTGATCCCTGGCCGTGCGGGACGGGAATGTCCTCGTGCAGGCAAAGGATGTTTCCCTCGGTATCGTTGAACCATGCCGCTTTTTCGGAACCCAGAACGCAGACATGGCCCTCGGTCTTGAAGCCCGGAAGGTCATAATCGGAAAACACCACGCCACGGCCTTCCAGCCGGTCGATCGACGACCGAATGTCCTCGACCCGGAAGCTTAGCGCGGTGTGTTCGGCCTTGGTTCCCTCAGCCCTGGGGAAAAGCGCGATCTCGGTGCCGCCGCAACGATAGACGACCTTGCCGTCCGGGCGCGCCTGACCCGGCGGCAGGGCCAGCAGCCGTTCATAGAAATCCCGCGCCCGGGCAAGATCCCGGACCGGCAGCATCACGGTGACCTGACTGCTTTCCAGTTGCATGGCCTTGCCCGCCTTGGACCGTCGCCAACGATCTTACGCCCGGAACTGATTCCAGACCAGCGCCGTCAGGGGGCAGTCCCCGGCGCGCAGGATAAAGGGCCGGGGGATTTGCGCCCCGGCCCCTTGCCCTTCGCGTCCGTCATGCAAGCCGATCAGCCGCCAGCCCCTTCCGAGTCCGAGCCGCCGTCGCTGCCCGAACCTCCATCGCTGGAACCGCCGTCGCTGGACCCACCGTCGCTGGAGCCGCCATCACTACCCGAGCCGCTGTCGCTGCCCGAACCACTGTCGCTACCGGAATCGGTGCCGCCGCCCGTATCGGTGCCGGTGCCGCCGTCATCGGTGCCACCACCGTCCATGCCGCCATCGTCCGATCCGGTTCCGCCGTCATCGGTTCCACCGTCGGTCGCGCCATCATCGTCGGTATCGTCACCCGGCGTCGCACCCGCCCCCGGGTCCACGGCCGAGGGGCTGGCGGCATCATCGGTGCCGTTCGCCTTCTGGTCCTCTTCGCCCAGAATACGCTCGCCATTCACCTTGATCAGGCGGCCCTCGACAAGGTTATAGACCAGGTTGATATCATTGTTGTCGCGTGTCGCGGTGATGGTCATCAACGAGCCTTCGCGCAGAATATGGATATTCTGGAAACCCTGCGCGACAAGCGTGCTCGCGATGTTTTCGTCGTTCATGGATTGATTGAAGGCCGGATATTCCGAAATCACCTGAGTCGCGACGGGCGGAACGCCCTTCGCCTCGGTGGCAGCTTGCGGCACCACCGTCGTCTGGCCATTTCCGGTCACGACCTCCGCGGCGGCCTGGGCCATTGCATAGCTGCTTGCTCCAGCCGTCAGAACAACCGCGGTCAGCATCCCTTTCACAAACATGTCGCCACTCCCATACACTTTGCGACCGCTCAACGCCGTCTAGGGGCCGCGGGTTCTGGCATGTAACGGGAACGTCAATTGACGGCATACGCGGGGCGATTGCGGATCGCGCCCCGGCTCGGAGGGTTCGGGAGGGATTTCGCGGCCCGTCCGACCGCCGATGACGCCGCCTGCCGGTCCCGCTATCGCAGCGGCAGGCGCGACAGGATATCCACGATGACCGCGGCATAGGCGCCATCGGGATCAAGGTCGGGATCGAACACGGTCAGGGTCATTCCGATGCAGCCCGGTTCCGCCACGCACCGGCCAAGGACATGGACGACCTCATCGACGTCCAGGCCCGGAGAGCCGGGCGAATCCACCGCGGGCATGATCCTTTGGTCAAGGACATCGACATCGAAATGGACCCAGAACCCCCGGCCCGGCAGCCTGTCCAGGGTCTGGCGGATCCTGTCGACGACGGCGGGCATGCCGATCCGCCTCGCCTCGAATATGTCCAGGCGCTCGATCTCGGTCAGGTTCACGTCGGGCCAGGCGAAGTCGGGATCCCGGCTTTCCCTTTCCCCCAGCTGGACCACGTTCCGGTCCTGAACCAGCGGACCGGTCACGCCCGGCCAATCGGTCATCAGCGCCTCGCCGCGCCCGGTGGCCAGGGCAAGGTCCATCCCGGCGACCGCGCCCAGCACCGAGGCCGGATCGTAATTGCCGGGATGGCGGAAATCGCTGTGGCCGTCGACATGCACCAGCGACAGCTGCCCGTGCCGCCGCGCCCCGGCCAGCGCGCCCAGAAGGACCGAGCAATCGCCCCCGACCACCAGCGCAAACCGGCCGTCCTGCACCGCCCGGTCGACCTCATCGGCCAGCACAAGGTTGAAGCGGCGCATTTGGGGGCCATTCCTCAGCCGCGTTCCCGGCTGTGCCGCCGCCGAGTAATCGGGGCGCGCAAGTTCGACGATCCCGCCGGGATCGGTGGCGCTTTTCAGCCCCGCAGCCATAAGGGCGGCGGGCGCGCGCCACGCACCGGGTTCGTGGCCGGGCCGCAGTGGCCGCAGGCCAAGGTTCGAAGGCGCAAGGATGATCCGCATCCGGCAGTCCTGCTTGGGGTCTTGTCGCCCGCAAGGTTAGACAGGTTTCCCGACCTTGTCCGCTTCGATCGCTTGGCCCGGACGAACGCGCGAAACCGGCATGCCCGCGCCGCGTGGCGGAAAAGTCGCGGTCGGGGCGCGGCACCGCGTCATCCGGTCATTCCCCTGTTGAGCGGGGCCGAGTCACGCTTCACCCTGAAAACACCCACGGACCACGAGGATGACGGACTTGCGATTGACCGCGCTCGCCCTCTCGATCGGCCTTGTCGCCTCTGCCGCTGCCGCGCAGGAGGCCCCGGCCGGTCCCGACCGGAACTTCTTCGTCTTCACCGGCCGTATGCTGGACGCCGATATGGGGGAAAGCGTCAACGTGATCGGTGCCGATTACGAGGACAATTACATCACGGGGCTGGGCGTCCAGAGCTTTTTCCTGCATTCGCGCCGGACCAGCGTCGGATATGAACTGGGGATCGCCACGCGCTATGGCGAGGATCGCACGACCGAGGCTTGGGGTGGGCTGGTGGCGCGGATCGACAATTGGCAACTGGCCCGCAACATCTTTCTTTCGCCCTCGATCGTCTTCGGGCTCAGCTATGTCGACGCCGCCCATGCCGGGCGCGAACAGCGGCTTGAGGCCGAATATGACGGGGACGCGCAACTGGTATTCTATCTCAGCCCAGAGCTGGATTTCAAAGTGTCGCCGGAATCCCGCTACAGCTTCTTCTGGCGGCTTCACCATCGCTCGGGCGCGTGGAAGACCTTGGGCGACATGAAGGGCGCGTCGAATGCCAATGTCTTTGGCCTGCGCGTCAGGTTCTGACCATCCGGCCCTGCAACGGGGGAATACATGATCGAAGCCGCCGCCGACGTGATCGACGTCCTTGCCTTCCTGATCCTCGTCTGGGGGATCATCCTGTCCGTAATCATGTCGATGCGCACCTTTGCCGAGGCGCAGGGCCATTGGATGGACCGGCTGGTCGGCCCCACCCTCGTCAGGTTCCGCCTGACGCTGGGGCGGTGGATGCTGACCGGGCTGGAGGTGCTGATCATCTCGGACATCCTGCATTCGATCGTTCACCGGACGCTCAGCGAGGTCGGCATCCTGATGGTCATCGTCGTGATCCGGGTTGCCATGGCCTATTTCCTGGACATGGAGCTGTCCCGGATCGAACAGCAGATCAGCCACCGGGACCAGGATCACCCCTGATCGCCGCCCTGCCGCGCCCGCCGGGCCGCAGCCTCGCGCCGCCGCCCGTCCCAGGCCAGCAGCGTCGGCGTCAGGCACGAGGTGATGATCGTGCCGACGATCAGCCCGCCGACGATGGTTGTCGACAGCTGCACCCAGAACTGCCCCGAGGGCGCGCCGAAATACGCGTCGCGGTCGAAGAAATCGACGGTCAGCCCGATCGCCATAGGGATCAGCCCGGTGATCGTGGTAAAGGCCGTCAGCAGGATCGGACGCAGCCGTTCGCGCGCCGCGCGCAGGGCCGCGCTGTCGGGATCAAGCCCCTGGGCGCGCAATTCGTTATAGGCGTCGATCAGGATGATGTTGTTGTTCAGCACGACACCCGCCAGCGCCATGACCCCCATGCCGCCCATCACCATCGAGAACGGCGCCTGCGTGACGATCAGCATGATCAGCACGCCGGGGATCGAACAGACGATGGCCGACAGCACCAGAAAGCTTTGCAGGAAGCTGTTCAGTTGGGTCAGCATGACCATGAACATCAGGAAAAGTGCAGCGACGAAGGCCACCACAAGGAAGCGCAGGGTGTCCTGCTGATCCTCGATCTCGCCGCGGAAACGCCAGTCGACCGCGCCAAGACCGACCCCGTCCAGACGCTCTTGCAGGCGCTGAAGCTCTTCGGCCAGCCCGCGACCCGGCGCGAGCCCGGCCGAGATGTTCTGCACGATCCGGCCGCCCGAATATTTCACGATGGCCGGCGCCTCGGAGGGCACGATCGTGGCGAAATTCGAAACCGGGATCATGCCCATCGGGGTCAGGACGCGCAGCGCGCTGAGTTCGGTGAAATTGCGGTCCTGCAGGGGATAGCGCAGGACGATGTCGACCTCGTCATCGACATCGGGCGGCAGGTATGACCCAAGGATGACGCCATTCGTCATCAACCTGACCGCGTTGCCAAGCGTGGCCACATCCGCCCCGTAATGGGCGGCCCTGGCGCGGTCGATGACCAGCCGCGCCTCGACCCCCGGCACCGGGACGTCGCTGGATATATCGGTGAAGCCGCCCAGTTCCTCCATGAGGTGGGTGACGATGCTTGCGGCCGCGGGCAAGGCCGCAAGGTCGTCAGAGGACAGCTCAAGCTCGACCGGGCGCGAGGATACCGGACCCGTGCGCTGCTCCTGGATCTGCACGCCGACACCGGGGACCGACGCGGCCTTTGCCTCAAGCTCATTCAGGATTTCCCTTGCGGGCCTGCGGCTGCGCCAGTCCACCAGATCAAGCTGGATGGTGCCAATGACGTCGGGATCGACATTTGCGGCAAGCCGCCCCTCGACCGTGCCGATGGTGCGGGCATAGGACAGCTCGATCCCCTCGGTCCCGGCCACCGCGCGTTCGACCAGACGGACAAGGCGATCCGCCTCGAACACGGACAGGTTGCCATCCGCGCGGATCTGGATCTGGGCGCGCTCGGCCTCGATCGCGGGAAAGAACTCGACGCCGGGACCAAGCCGCCCATAGGCTAGGAAGGACGCCACCAGAACCGCGACGGTCAGCACCACGGTTCGCAAGGGATGGCGCAGGGTGCGCGACAGGATCGTGTCGTAAAAGGCGGGAACGCTGATTTCGGCCTGCGCGGATGCGGTGGCGCCGCCCTTGCCCCTGCCCTTGCCGGCGATCAGCCCGCCGATTACCGGGACAAAGACCAGCGCGACGACCAGCGACATGATCAGGGTGACAAGCACGGTCGCCGGCAGGAACATCATGAAGCGACCGGCGGTGCCGGGCCAGAACAGCAGCGGAAAGAACACGGCAAGCGAGGTGGCGATGGCCGCGATGACCGGCCAGGCCATGCGGGACGCGGCCTCGCGATAGGCGTCGGGTCCGGACATGCCCTGGGATTGCAGGCGCTCGGCCTTTTCGACGACCACCATCGTGCCGTCGACCAGCATCCCGATGACAAGGATCAGGCCGAACAGCACGATGATGTTCAGCGTGAAGCCCATCAGATAGATGACAAGGATCCCGCCGAAGAACGCGCTGGGGATCGATATGCCGATCATCAACGAAGGCTTCAGCCCCAAAATCAGGATGGTCGGCAGCATCACCATGATCACGGCAAGGATCACGCCGTTTTCAAGGTCGCCCAGCATGCTGGCGATGTCCTCGGCCTGGTTCTGCATGACATGGATTTGCAGGGCCAGCGGCATATGGGCCTTTTCCTCGGCCAGCACGGCCTGCACCGCGGCCACGGTTTCCAGGATATTGGCGTTCGTGCTGCGGGTGATGTCGATGGCGACGGTGGGCTCTCCCCCGATCCGGGCGAAGCTGGTCGGGTCGCGGAAGGTCTGGCGCACCTCGGCCACGTCCTGAATGCGGACCACCGTATCGGGGGTGACGACCACCGGCATGACCAGGACATCGGCCAGCGACCGCACCATGCCGGGAATCGAGGCCCCGATCCGGCCCGCGCCGGTATCGAAAGACCCGGCGGGAACAAGCTGGTTGTTGCTTTGCACGGCGCGGGCAAGGTCGGGGGCCGAGATGCCATAGGATTGCATGGCCAACGGATCGGCGTTGACCTCAAGCAGATCCTCGCGATCGCCGGAAAGCTGGGCTTCCAGAACCCCCGGAACGGATTCGATGCGCTGTGCCAGATCGCGGCCAAGCCGGATCAGGTCGCGTTCCGGGATGGGACCGGACAGGCCCACGGTCAGGATCGGGAAAAGCGACAGATCAATTTCGCTGACCACGGGCGCGTTGGCCCCGACGGGAAGATCCGGGACCGCACGGTCGACCTCGTCGCGTACATCGGTCAATGCCGTGGCCTGATCGTGCCCCGGCTCGAACTCCAGCCGCAGGTTGGCAAAGCCGTCGCCCGCCTGGCCGGTCAGCCTGCGCAGGCCCGAGATCGCCTGCAAGCGCCGCTCCAGCGGTTCGATCAGCAGCCGCGCGCTGTCCTCGGCAGAGATGCCGGGATAGGTCACGCTGACCGAAAAGAACGGGATCTCGATCGTCGGCGTCGATTCCTTCGGAATCGCTGCATAGGCGAAGATCCCGGCAAACAGCAGAAGAAAGAACAGCAGGACCGTCGTCCGCGCCCTGGCGAATGCCGCCGCGATCAGCGCATTCATGGGGCCTGCTCCTGCGGGCCTGCATCAACCTCGATGATGCCCGGCGCTTGCGGGGCTTCGGGCAGGCTGAATTCGGGCGGCGTCTCGCGGACCTCGACCTCTTCGCCTTCGGCGATGGCGCCGTGGCTGATCGTCACCAGATGCTCGCGCGCATCAAGGCCACCCACCCAGACTCCCGCCGCATCGGCCGCGACGAACCCGACCGGGTGGAACAGGATGCGGTTGTCGTCGCCCACCGCCAGCACGCCCGTCCGGCCATGCTGGTCAAGACGCACCAGCGAGGCCGAGATGTAATGCGCCGGAACGGTTTCAGCGATCAGCGTCACCTCGGCGCTGATGCCGGCGGGAATGGCGGCGTCGGGATTGGGAATCTCGATTTCGACCCGGAAGGTGCGGGTGGCCGCATCCGCGACCGGAGCGACGAAGCTGACCTTGCCCTGATGGACCTTGCCGCCGATGACCCCGACGCGGGCGGCCATTCCGGGGTGCACGTTCGCGATTTCGGACTGCTGGACCTGGACGATCGCCAGCAGCGGATCGTTGTTGACGATCTCCAGCACCTCGCCGCCGCGCGCGACAAAGCTGCCCGCCTCAACGATCAGGCGGCTGACCGTGCCGTCGAACGGCGCCTGCAAGGTCGTGTTCTCGATATCGATCTCGACCGCCTGCAGCGCGGCGCGCGCCGCCTCCAGCTCGGCCTGCCGGGCCTGCGCCTCAAGGTTGGATCGCACGCCGCGATTGGCAAGCTGCTCGGACGCCTCGGCATTGCGCTGGACCGAGGCCAGGTTGGCCTGGGCCTGGGCAATCCGCGCGGGGCGGTCATCCATGCTGAGCTGGCCAAGCGCGTCGCCCGCATGGACCCTGGTTCCCTGTGCCACGATGTCCTGCAGCTGGCCTTCGGTCCGCGCCCGCAGGATGACGCTGTTGCGCGGTTGCAGGGCCCCGTAAAGGAAAAGCGTCCTGTCGACGGATCGCGCCTCGCTCCAGCTTGCGGCGACGACCGGCACCCGGCTTTGCGGCGCGGCCATCTGCTCGGGGGTCCTGCCGATCATGCCACTGCCGATCCAAAGGACGATCAGAATGACGATTGCGGCAAAAACCAGAACTGCGGGGGTAAAGGCGCGACGCTGCATCCGTCCCTACTTTCTCAAAAAATCCAGAAAATGTCTGTGATCATTTGCCCTTTCCCGATTGTTGGCAGCTTGGAACAGGCCTCGCAACCTGAAACAATCGGAATTGGCCGGAAAGGTTGGGGCCGTGACTTTGACCTTATGCGCGCGAATGAAACCAGCGCCGCAAGCCGCCGCCAATTGCAATGCCGGGGGCAATGCCCCCGAAATGGGTCGATCAGGCAGGCGACCTTGGCAGGGCGTTCGTCCGGCTGACGCCCCTGAGCCGGTCGATCGTGTTGACGAATTTCCGCGAGGACCAGGCATAAAGATGGCTGAGAACCACGCCCACGATCAGCGAGGAAATCAGCGCCAGCCAGGGTTTCTCCACGCCAAATATCTTTCGGACCACGGAAATCATCACGTAATGGGTCAGATAGATGAACAACGACGCCCCGGCGATTTCCGCCACCAGAACCTTGACCGGCGCGGGCACCACAAGGGACTGAACGAACAGCACCATGACGCAGCCCCCGGCAACGTAGAACCCGGCCGAGGTCATGCCCCATTTCATCAGGATCGCCACCGTCGCGACGACCATGGCAAACAGCCGGGTGCGCCCGTCCTTTGCCGTCGCCAGCACCACGCCCAGGGCAAAGATCCAGGCATAATTCCAGGGCGAGCGGTGGTAATTGTAGTCACCGTTCCAGAAGAACTCGATGACCTGATCCAGCGCCGCGGCCGTCAGAAGCAGGCCGATCGCGCTGAGCATGGGCCGGAGCCTGAACATTTCCCGCACTTTCGCGATCGAGAACAGGATCGCCATGATGACCAGGATCTGGACGTAGAACTCGACGAAATACAGCAGGAAACCCTTGAGCTGATGCGGATCGAGATAGTTCGAGATCAGAAGCAGGGGCAAGATCTCGAACCGGTGCGTCGCCACCTGCAGGAAGGCGACCATCAGCACGGTCGGAATCGCCACATATCTGATGGTTCCGCGCAGGGTCTTGACGCTGCCGCTGCGAATGATCTCGGGCAATTGGAAGCGCGCGACCGAATACCCGGCCAGCAGGACCAGGAAATAGGCCGCGCCCCAGTTCTTGCTGTAGACAAAGGCATTGGTGTGCAGGGCGACGATGCAGACGATGAAAAAGGCCCGCGTCAGGGTCGCCGATTCAAGGCGACGCCAGGCCGTTTTTTGCGCCTGCCCCAGCCCTTGCTGCAATTGCGACACGCTGAGCTTGGCCCAGTCATCCGGCAAGGGGCCGAAGCGCTGCTCGAAGCTCAGCGAAAACTGGATGTAAAGAAGCGAATCCCCGCCCAGGGATTCGAACGAATCCTCGGGCGTGATGGTCTGGCCGACGAATTCGCGCCGGAACAGGGACAACACGTCCCGGATCTCGGTCGCCTTTGCCGGCGCCCGGTCAGGGGCGGCAGGCTGCTGCGACAGGAACTGGTCGGCCAGCACGCGCCTTTGCACCTTGCCGGTGCCCGTGACGGGAATGGCGCCGACGGCCGTGACATGCAGGGCGCTGCCCGCGGCCACGCCCATGCCGTGCAGGGCGGCGATAGCGCGGTCCCGGACCGGCGCGACCTGGGCGGCATCGCCCCGAACCGCGACCAGAATGCCGTCGCCGCGCTGCGCATCGGGAACCTTCGCGACCGCAATCTGCGTTCCCGGCTCCAGCCCCGTGCGGATCTGTTCCTCAAGCTGGTCGGGAGAGATCTTCACGCCGCCGCAATTGATCAGGTCATCGGCGCGGCCATCGAAAAACAGGTGGCCGTCCCGCATGTGCCCAAGGTCGTTCGTCTGCAACCATCCCTGGGCGTCCTGCAGGTCGTGCAGGCCGTCAGCATCGATGCGGGATTTCGCGACATGGGGCCCGCGGATCCGGATCCGACCGTCGGGACCAAGTCCGATTTCGCTGCGACCCACCGGTTGTCCGACCGAAGTCAGCAGATCCTCGGGCGCGTCCGAGACCTGCAGGAAGGTGCTGCGCGATGCCTCTGTCAGCCCATAGTGCTGCACGATGCGGGCATTGGGGAACATCTGACGGATGCGCCGCTTTTCATCCGCGGTCATGTGCTGAGAGCCGATTTCCATCCAGCGCAGCTGCCCGCCTTCGGCCCCGATCAGGCCGGGCGCGTCCAGCAGGATGCGCAGAAGCGTCGGTACGGCGGACAGCGCATTGACCTGGCCCGCGGCCAGCATCCGCGAAAGCTCCAGCGGGTCGAAGCCGCGCGTGGGCATATAGGTCTGCCCGCCCACCGCGCTGACCGCGCGATAGCGGGCCATGCCGAAGCTGAAGGTCGCCGGAACCCCGACATATTCCCGGATCTCGGCCGTCATCTGCATTTCATCGATGATCCGCGACGCGGCATCGGCCAGGTTCGCATAGGTCAGCAGGATGCCCTTGGGCTTGCCCTCGGTCCCCGAGGTATAGCTGACCTGCGCGGGCAGATCGTCATGGATCAGGGAATGGCGGGCGGTATACCAGCCCGCCCGATCTTCCGGGTTGATGCAGCGATCGATGTCGATGCCGGCAAGCGTCGCGGCCTCGGCCTCGTCCGTCACCATGACCAGCGGGCGACGGGCTTCGTTCAGGACGAACATCGTCTCGATAAAGGCGAGCGAGTTCTTGCGGACCACCGCGGTCGCGTCGAGCGTCTTGAAACTCATGGGACTAAGTAAATCCATCACTTGGTAACACCGCATTCAGTAATATGAGCCCCAATTCAGCCCACCACGTCCCGCACAGGGAATCACCCAAACATTCGATTTGGAACTTTCGACCCCCTCTTTTACTCCACAAGAAGGGGTTGGATCAATTTCCATGCGCAATGCCTCCTGTTGCAGAAAAGTCGCTTCTGCCCTTGCGTGGGACGTGTTGATGTTTTTAAGGCGCGACAGGAAAACCGCCCGGCGAAAGCCGAGCGGCCAATACTCCCGCAGGTATATCGGGTGGGGGCGCCGCGTTCATTCGCGAAGCGAATTGGCGAAAGCCCGCGCGGAAACATAAGCGGTGCCGGCGACAGGGCTTTTCAGAAAACTGCGATCCCCCGCGCTGTCGGCCGTTCAGGTTCCTTGCGCGTCGGGGCCATGAAAGAAATTGGCCGTCGCCCCGCCGTCGATCAGGAAATCGCTGCCGGTGATATAGCCGCCCTCTGGGCCTGCGATCAGTGCGGCAAGCGCCGCGATCTCGTCCGGGGTTCCGGCGCGCCCGGCCGGGCTCCGGGCCAGCATGTCGCGGTAAAAGGCGGCGCGCTCTCCGTTCAGCTCGTCCCAGGCCAGCGGGGTGATGACGATGCCGGGACTGATCGCGTTCACGCGTGCGCCCCGCCTGCCCCAGCGCGGCGCCTGACCCCGCACGCGCAGGGAATTGCAGCGCTTCGAGATCTGATAGGCCAGCAGCGTGTCGTCGATTTCCCTGACGAAAGGCAGATCCAGCAGCTCCTCGGCCGGGGCGGTGGCAAGCTGGCGGTCCTGTCCGGGCGTCAGCGCGGGTAGGCGGTGGCCGGATTGCGACGAGATCACGATGGCCGAGCCGCCGCTGGCGATCACCTCGCCGAATTCCTCAAGCAGCATGGCCGTTCCATACAGATCGACCTTCAGGATCGTCGCCACAGGGGCCTGGCTGGGCGAGACGCCCGCCGCCTGCACCAGCAGCTTCACGTCCCCAACCCCGGTCGCGGTCCGGATCAGCGCCCGGACCGAGTCCCGGTCCGAGACGTCGACCGTCGTGGCCGTGGTGGTGAAGCCCGCCAGTTCCAGCACCCTTGCGGCCTGTTCGGCATTGTCCCGCTTCAGGTCCGCCAGCACGACATGGCGGCCGCTGCTGACGCGCCGGGCAATGGCCTGCCCGATCGCGCCCGCACCGACGACAACCGTGACATCCGTCATGCCGTGCCCCGGTTCTTCACAGGATCACGCATCGACGCGCAGCATGGTCTTGATGGCGCGGCGTTCATCCATCGCCTTGTAGCCTTCGGCGACCTGCTCGATGGGCAGGACCAGATCGAAGACCCGGCCGGGCTGGATCCTGCCCTGCAGGACGCGATCCATCAGGTCGGGCAGGAAGCGGCGCACGGGGGCCGGCCCGCCCAGCATCCGCTGCTGGTTGAAGAACAGCTTCTGCCCGTCCAGATTGACGCCATGCGGGACGCCGACATAGCCGATGGTGCCGCCGGGACGGCAGATGCCCATGGCCTGCTGCATCGACTGTTCCATGCCGACGCATTCCAGCACCGATTCCGCGCCGATCCCGTTCGTCATGTCCATGATGCGGGCGATACCGTCCTCGCCCCGCTCCTCGACGATCTCGGTCGCGCCGAAGTCGCGGGCCAGCTTCTGGCGGTCGGGGTGGCGGCTCATGGCGATGATGCGGGCCGCGCCCATCTGCGATGCGGCCAGGACGCCCATCAGTCCGACCGCGCCATCCCCCACCACGACGACGGTGCCCCCTTCGCGGACGCCCGCGGCATCTGCGGCATACCAGCCGGTGCCCAGCACGTCCGAGACCGCCAGCATATGCGGGATCATGTCCGCATCCGGCATCTCGGCCGTGGCGACCAGGGTGCCGTCGGCCAGCGGCACGCGGGCATAGGGCGCCTGCGCGCCGGACATGAATTCCCGCTGCTGGCACGAGGACTGGAACCCGAACTGGCAATGCGGGCAGGTATTGTCGGACAGGCAGAACGAGCCGACGACGAACTGCCCGGGTCGGATCGTACGGACATCCGCGCCGACCTCGACCACGGTGCCGCAATATTCATGGCCCATATGCGCCGGGCCATTCTGCGGCTGAAGCCCGCGATAGGGCCACAGGTCAGACCCGCAGATGCAGGTCGCCGACAGCTTGATGATCGCGTCGGTCGGCTTCAGGATCGAGGGGTCCTCGACCCGCTCATAGCGGACGTCGCCGGGGCCGTGCATGACGGTTGCGTACATGATCTGTCCTTTCGTGAGGGTTCAGGCGCGGTAATCCGCATCGGTGACGTGATCCATCCAGGTGACGACCTGGCCGTCCTTGACCTCCTGGATCGCGACATGGCTCATGCCGGCATCGGGTGCGGCGCCGTGCCAGTGACGTTCATCCGGGGCGAACCAGACGACGTCGCCCTGACGGATCTCTTCGATCGGGCCGCCCTCGCGCTGAACAAGGCCGCGCCCGAAGGTCACGATCAGCGTCTGGCCCAGCGGATGCGTGTGCCATGCAGTGCGCGCGCCCGGATCAAAGGTCACATGCGCGCCCTGCACCCGGTCGGGCGCTGCGGGGTTGAACAGCGGGTCGATGCGGACCTTTCCGGTGAACCAGTCAGCCGGTCCCGCGCCCGATGGCCTGCTGCCCGCACGAAAGATTTCCATGATGCTCTCCTGTGATGGTCGTTGCCGGATGGTCGCCGCGATGATCGGGCGCTACCGCTGGGGGCGCGCGGGAAACCTTGCGCCGAAACCCGGTCATCGTCTGCGCCATTCGCTTGCCGCGCAATATAGGTGGTGCCGCGACGGGGATTAAATGCTAGATCCGCAACACACTCATATCTGGATAATATGAATGCGACGCGACGAGATGAGCGACCTGATGGCTTTCCTTGCCGTTGCCGAAGAGCGCAGCTTCACCCGCGCCGCGGCCCGGCTGGGCACCTCGCAAAGCGCGGTCAGCGCCGTGGTGCGCCGGCTGGAGGAACGGCTGGACGTGCGGCTTTTGACCCGGACGACGCGCGCCGTCTCGCCGACCGAGGCGGGCATCCGGCTGGTCGACACGCTGCGCCCCGCCTTCGACGGGATCGAGGCGCAGTTGGCGGCGCTGGACGACATGCGCAGCACGCCATCGGGGACGATCCGCATCACCGCCAGCCGGGCCCCGGCACGCCAGATCGTGATGCCGGTCGTCAGCCGCCTGATGGCCGCCCATCCCGATGTCCGAATCGAGATCGCCGTGGATTCCCGCTTCGTCGACATCGCCAAGGAAGGCTTCGACGCCGGTATCCGGCTGGGCGAAAGTCTGGACCGGGACATGATCGGAGTGCGGATATCGCAGGACATGCAGATGGTGGTTGCCGGATCGCCGGATTATTTCCGCACCCACCCGATCCCCGACACGCCGCAGGATCTGGCCGGGCACAGCTGTATCAACCTGCGCCTGCCGACGCTGGGCGGGCTTTACGCGTGGGAGTTCGAAAAGGACGGCCGCCCGTTGAACGTGCGGGTGGACGGGCAATTCACCAGCAGCGATCCCGATCTGGTGGTTCAGGCAGCACTGGCCGGGTGCGGGCTGGCCTGCCTGCCCTCGGATCACCTTGACCCGCATGTCCGTGCGGGAAGGTTGGTGCGCGTGCTGGCGGACTGGTGTCCGCCCTTTGCCGGCTACTATCTTTACTATCCCAGCCGCCGGCAGGTCACCTCGGCCTTTCGCCTGCTGATCGACGCCCTGCGGTGGCGGGATTAGGGGGCGCCCCTTTCAAGTTGCTCATGCGGGATAGTGTGAAGCGAGCGCCGCCGATTTGCCCCGCTTGTCAGCGTCGAAGCCCTTATCTGTCCGCACCAGTCGTCGGCGCTGCTTCGATATATCCGCAATACACATGTGTTTTGCGGATCACTTGCGTTACCGGTTTCAGCCCGGGCCCAATCGTCCGGAGATGCGCAGGGCGTTGCCTTCAATCAGGTCGCGGACATGCTCGACCATCGGGCGGCTGGCAGCTGGGTTTTCGCTGACGGCGCGGGCGACTGGATGGCCGTGGTGGACGATGCCGTCGACCAGTTCCTGCACGCGAAGACGCAGTTGGCGAGGATTGAATCCCGCGCTTTCGGCGATGGCATCCCAGTGGCGGCGCGCGATATCGCCCGGCTTGCGCTTGCGCCCCGCAAGGTTCTGGGCGTGATACTGGTTGACGTGATCCCAGCCCAGCACGGTCGAGACGTCGTAAAGCGGCGCCAGCCTCGGCGTGCCGTCCAGCAGCAGCGAATAATTCTTGGCATGGGCGTCGGTATTGGCGACCAGGATGTTGAAGATCACCTGATCCAGCAGGCGTGCCCGCCCTGCCCCGCCCAGCCCTGCATCCGCGCCGAATGCCGCGCGCCAATCCGGGCCGCCGGTGGTCAGCAGATCGGACAGCGACGGACCGGGCAGCGTGCCGCGTTCGTATTTGCGTTCCGGGGGGATGGCGCGGACCTGGGCCAGATCCTCTTGATGCAGGCGGCGGATGGTGCCGTCGGCGCGCAGCGCGCGATCATAGCGCGCCACGATCAGGGCGGTTCGCCCACCCGCACGTGCGATCGAGGCCGGAGCGGCGGGAATGCCGATGGCCTGGGCAAGCGCAAGGCAATAAGCCTCATTCTCGACAATTCCCGGAAGGTTGGGGTTGTCGGGCTTGATGATGACGGTCGAGGGCGCGCCATCGCGCGGAATGACCAACTGGTCGCCGGATTCCGGCAGGCCCAGTCTGGGGCGTCCGTCCCCGTCCAGCACCGCCAGCGCGGATTTCTGCTGTCCGCCGGCCAGGGACAGGCGGACGCCGTCCTCTCCGATCAAGAAGGGGCGTTGGCGCAGGTCCTCGAAATGGCGGGCCAGGGCCTGTTCGGGATCGTCGCTGCGATAATGCCGGGTCAGCGGCAGCCAATCCCAGGCCGCGCGCAGCGACGGCGCGCCAAAGGACAATGCCCCGGCCGTGTCCCCGCCGATCTCGCGCAGGATCGCGACGGTATCGCCCTGCGCGACGCCCAGCCGGCGGGCCAGCGTGGCAAGCTGCCCCTCTTCTGGCAGCAGGTTCGCGATCCAGGGATGGACGCGTTCGGGCGCGTGGTCACGGCGCGACAGGGGCATCGTCAGCGACAGGGGAAAGGCCCCCCTTGCCGCCTGCCAGCGGGGATCATAGGCAAAGGAGACCGCCCCCTGCCCGTCCACGACCAGATCACCCACCTGGAATCGATCATAGAAGACCGGGATCTTCACAGCGCGTCGTCCAGGTCATAGCCTTCGCCGCTGTCCGGCCGGGCCGGCAGTGCGGTGATCGCGGCCGAATCGATACCCAGGGCGTCGAAGACCCGCTGATACGAGGAAAGCCGCGTGTCCCGGGTCGAGTTTTCCAGATCGGACAGCGTCGCCAGCGCCACCCCGCTGAGACGCGACAGGTCGACCAGTCTCAATCCCTGCGCCCGGCGCGTGTCGCGGATCAGCCCACCCAGTCTTTGTGCAAGCGTGTTTGTCATCGCGTCCGTTTCCAACATATTGGATAATGTGGCGCTTCTTTGGCGTGAAATCAAGTCACTTTCCAATATATTGGAAATTCGTGAAAGCTGAAGGCCAACGCATGGTCGATTACAACATATTGGAAAACAGGCTCGCCACGATCAGGATCAAAGCGAAAAAAGCTTGCGAGTCGAATGACCTTGGGCAATATTCACGAAAATTACCATCCAAACGACAAAAAGCGTGAACACGCGGAGCGGGCAGATGACGACAGACCTATTCGCCGAGGACCTCAACTCGGTCATCAGGCAGCATTCCGAGACCCTTGCCAAGCAGCTTTATGCGCAGCGCGAATCGCTGTTCCCTCCGGATGCGAAAAAGCAGATGCGCAAGTTCACCTCGGGCGAGGCTGCGGCGCTGCTGGGTGTAAATGACAGCTATCTGCGCAAGCTGCATCTGGACGGCAAAGGGCCGTCACCCGAAACCACCGCGGGAAACCGACGGCTGTATTCGGCCCGGGATCTGCAGGATCTTCGGCAATTGCTTGAAAAGACGGCCAGAAAGCCGGGCGATTACCTGCCGGGACGGCGCGAAGGCGACCATTTGCAGATCATCGGCGTGATGAATTTCAAGGGCGGTTCGGGCAAGACCACGACCTCGGCCCACCTGGCGCAGCGACTGGCCCTGACCGGGTATCGGGTGCTCGCCATCGACCTGGATCCGCAGGCGTCGATGACGGCGCTGCATGGGGTCCAGCCGGAATTCGACCTGCCCGAAGGCGGGACGCTTTACGACGCGATCCGCTATGAATCCCCTGCCCCGATCCAGTCTGTGATCCGCCGGACCTATATCCCGAATCTGGACCTGATTCCCGGCAACCTGGAGCTGATGGAGTTCGAGCATGAAACTCCCCGCGCACTGGCGCAGGGCAATGCCGGACTGTTCTTTTTCCGCGTACGCGATGCCTTGGCGCAGGTCGACGCGGATTACGACGTGGTGGTCATCGACTGCCCGCCGCAACTGGGCTTTCTGACCATGTCGGCACTGTCGGCCGCAACGGGCGTGCTGGTCACCATCCATCCCGAGATGCTGGACGTCATGTCGATGAGCCAGTTCCTGCGGATGACCGCCGACCTGATGGACGTGATCGCCGATAGCGGCGCGGACATGTCCCATGACTGGATGCGCTATCTTCTGACGCGCTATGAGCCCTCGGACGCGCCGCAGAACCGTATCGTCGCCTTCCTGCGCACGATGTATGGCGACAACGTGCTGAACGCGCCGATGCTGAAATCCACCGCGATTTCCGATGCGGGCCTGACCAAGCAGACGCTTTACGAGGTGGATCGCAGCGCCTTTACCCGTTCGACCTATGACCGGGCGGTGGAAAGCCTGAATGCCGTCAATGACGAGATTTCGGCCCTGATTCAAAAGACCTGGAGGCGCGGATGAGCGACGGCAAGAAACGCCGCATGTCGATGCTGGACAGCATGGCGGGCGCGGCCCCGGCAGCACCGATGATGGCGAACCGGGCGCTTCGTTCGGCCCGCGATGCCGTTGATACGCACCGGATCTGGGATCTGGACCCCGAGTCGATCACCGACGATCGCAGCGCCGACCGGCTGGATCCTGAGGATGTGGCCGATCTGCGCAGCTCGATCGAGGCGGTGGGCCAGACGGTGCCGATTCTGGTCCGGCGCGACCCGATGCGGCCCGATCGCTATCTGCTGGTCTATGGCCGCAGGCGGCTTGAGGCGGTGCGCGGTTCGCAACATGTCGGCAAGGTCCGCGCAATGATCGCCGCGATGGACGACCGCGCGGCCGTGATGGCGCAAGCCTCTGAAAACACGGGCCGACGTGACCTGAGCTTCATCGAGAAGGCGCTGTTCGCGCAAGAGCTTCTGGATACCGATTTCGGCACCCAGGCCGAGGTGGCCGAGGTTCTGAACCTGACCAAATCCGCGATTTCGATGGCCCTGTCCGTGTCCCGAGGGGTCGGGCGTGATCTCGCCTCGGCCATCGGCCCGGCGCATGGGATCGGCCGTCCGCGCTGGGAAGCGCTGGCCAAGGACCTGCAGACCGACGCCCTGCCCGTCCCCGAACTGATCGAACTGGCGATGCAGGTGCGCGCACATGCGGCACCCGATGTTGCCGATCCCTCGGTTGCGGCGTTCGATGCCGTAAGCCTTCGTTTACGCAAGGCGTTGATGGTGCCCACGCAGCGTCGCGATGCGCGAAAGCTGCCGCTGGGCAAGGACGCTGCGCTGCGGCTGACACGGACAAAGGACGGCCTGCGGATCGATCTGCAGACCAAGGATCAGGAATTGGCGGATTGGCTGCTGGAACATGCCGGCCCCGCCCTTGAGGAGCTTCACGCCCACTACAAGAGGCGCTGAGGAGAGGCAGTAGAAACTTACGAGGAGGCACGGACTAGCCAAAGAAAAGGTCCCGCGAAGCATACACCCCACGAGACCCCTTTGATCTTAGCAAATCCAAGGTAGTCGGTTGGTGCGACATCTGCAAGTCCATCGTGATTCGCAGGACAGGATTTCTTTGTCTTCGTGATAAAAAATGCTTTACCAGCCGATCACGTCATTCCGGCGTGCGATGGATGCTGCCCCGGTGCAGCCCCGATCCTCGCGCGCTTTGCCCGCATTTGCCGTCGACAAATGGGATGCGCTGCGCGAGCTTGCGGTGGCCCGCAAGCATTTCGGCCTGTCCGACCGCGACCTGACCGTCTTGCAGGCGCTGCTGAGCTTTCACCCCGGCACCAAGCTGGAAGATCCGGCCCGAATGGTCGTCTTTCCGTCAAACGCCACGCTTTGCGAGCGGCTGAACGGAATGCCGTGTTCGACGATGCGCAGGCACCTTGCCCGGCTGGTTGATACCGGCCTGATCACGCGCCGCGACAGCCCGAACGGTAAGCGTTATCGCCGTCGTGAAGGCCCGGCCTTCGGCTTTGACCTGACCCCCCTTGCCTGCCGTTTCGGCGCGATCCAGAGCGCCGCAAATGCCTTGCGCGAAGAACAACATCGCATCCGGACCCTGCGCGAGCAAATCATCCTGATCCGGCGCGATCTGCTTGGGCTTCTGCAGGTTGCCCCCGATGACTCGCTGAACGCACTGGCCGAGAATGCGGCCAAGGCCCTGCGTCGCAAGCTGACGCTGGAACAGCTGGAATCCCTGCAAGCAATGCTGAACTCGGTGGTAGAAAAACTGACGGAAAGCGCCCCTTCAGCAGACGATCTGGGCAGCAGCGACAGCCAAAATGAGCACCACCAATACAATAAAAATAAATATATTCCTGATTCTGATTCTTGCCATGAACAGGCAGATGAGAAACCTGACCTGGAATTTCAGGAAGTGATCGCGAGCTGCAACCAGATCCAGGAACTGGCCTCCGAGCCGATCCGGGACTGGCTGTCACTGGTCCGGGTGGCCGAGGAAGTCCGACCAATGATGGGAATATGTGCCTCTGCCTGGCAACAGGCGGTGGACAGCATGGGGAAAATTGCATCAGCTGTCGCGCTGGCCGCGATGCTGCAGCGGTTTGACCAGATCCGTGCACCGGGCGCCTATCTGAGGGATCTATCAGCCAAGGCTCTCAGACGCGAATTTTTCCCCGTTGCCATGGTCCGGTCCTTGCAAGGTTCACAGCTGTGAACTTCTGGGAAGCGACTGCTGCGTCCATAAACCCCGACAACTCAGAAGTTCGCCGTTTCCTCATACGTCGTGTTCGAAGCGGGAAGGGCGATGGGGCTGGGGATGGGATGCGCGGCGATTTCATGGCCAATGTCCGTCCCGGTGACCGCAATGTCCGGTTCACCCCGTGATCCGCTTCGAGCATCGGCTTAAATAACGATGAGAGACACCAACCCGATAGACCCCATCGCGAATCCGGCGGGACTGTCTAGGCGGGAACTCCCCGAGAACCTGCAAGGGCATTGTGAAGGGGGATGGCCCCTTCGTTGTCTGACCAAAACTCCGGCGACCGGGAGGATTGTTCTTGCTTCCATAGGCACGCAATCCCAGACAGGGGAACGGTCAAGGGTCCAGACGGGAACGTCTCAGCCAGGGCGAAGGCGTTCGGGGATAGCCAAGAAGACTGCCAGCGGCCTCCATTGCGCGCTGCTCCTGGTTTATCTAGAGTAGGGGCATTGCAGTCAGCCGCCCAGCCGAGACCAAGGACATCGACCGAGGCTCTTGCGGTTCATTCGCCAGACGGTGCGACACTCGCCAACGACGACGGCTGGGACGGCCTTGGTCCGCCAGAAATCCGATACTCTGCCGATCCATTGCTTCTGCTCATCGTTCGACATAAGCTTCAACCACGGTTTAAGGTCTGGGGGAGCGATGAAGATCGGCGAGATCGCCAATGCGGCCGGGGTGACGACGTCACGCATCCGGTTCTATGAAAAGCGAGGGATCATCGCACCGGCGCTGCGCGGGCCGAATGGCTATCGCGATTATCCGGCCGAGTTGGTGGCGCTGTTGCGTTTCATCGAACAGGCGCAGGGCTTGGGCTTTACCCTCAGCGAGATAGCGAGCGTCGAAATCCGCAACGACCCGCAACCTATCTCCGGTGAGCAGGCGATCCATATGCTCATGGCAAAGCGCGATGCTGTCGATGCCCTGATCGAAGAGGCCACGCAGCGCAGGCACATGATCGATGCCTTGATTGAAGACTTGCGCACAAGTGGGGGCGACCGGGCCGACGGGGCAGGGGGCGCGCGCGGACCCCGGACCTAGCCCTTGCGGGTCAGCATCCGGATCACGACGAGCAGGATCAGCGTGCCCAGTGGAAAACCGATGCCGGGCCGGTCGCCAAAGGCAAGCCAACCGGCAAAGGCTGCCAGCAGAATGGACAGATAGGATAGCGGGGCCAGCAAGCTTGCCTCGTGGCTGCGATAGGCACGCAGGAAGCAGTACTGGCCCGCCTGCGCAAGTATCCCGATGGCAAGCAGCGTGGGCCAATCCGCCGACGCGACCGGCCGCCAGACGATGATGGCGGGAATTGCCGTCAGCACGGCCAGGCCGACCGTATAGAACAGCATCATGACCGCGGGGCTTTCCGTCGCCAACGCCCGTGTCTGCACGACGGCGGTCGCTCCGAACAGGGTCGCGCCCAGTGCGGCGACAAGGCCGGTCAGGGAGATCGCGCTGCCACCCTGGGGCATCGGATAGGCGATCAGGCAGGCCGCGAGAAGGGCGCAAAGACCCGCAACCCAGCGGCGCCGGACCACGTGTTCGTGCAGCAGCACACTGGCCAGCGCCATCGTCACCAGCGGCCGCGAAAAACCGATGGCGTTCACCATCGCAATCGGCAACTGCGCCAATGCCACGAAGTTCAACGTCAACGCCAGCGCGTTGTAGGCGACGCGCAGCGCATTGCGACCGGGCTGGCGCATCGCCGCGATCTCGTGCCGCCTGAGCCACAGCAACGGCGCGATTGCCACCAGCCCGATCAGCGCGCGCAGGAACACCAGCTGGATCGCCGGATAGGTTACGCCCTGGATCTTCACCAGCACCTGCATGGTGGTAACCAGCGTCATGTCGGTCATCAGCCAGGCGACGCCTGCCGCGACCGAGGAAGGGCCGGCGCGGGACATCAGGCCGGTTGCAGCAGGTTCGCCAGCAGGCGGAACGCACCGGGGACCAACTGGTCAAGCTGATGGTGCAGCGTCAGCGCGCAATGGCTGTGTCGCCCACGTCCGACCCGTGCCGAAAGCAGGGCGCCCAGCAGCGGCGGCTCGCCCGGATCGGAACAGGACAGCAAGGGCACATAGGCGGGGTCCCAGTCCGACGCGAAATACAGCCCACGTTCTTTGTGCCAGCCCAGGAAGTCCTCGGGGCCGATCCGGTTCGGCCCGGTCAGCAGCGGGTGGTCCGGGGCCAGGACCGTGACCGGGGCGTCGGGATTGGTGACGCGCCACCGGACCGAGGGGCGGCCGACGGTCAGCGGCAGCGGCGGTGTCCGGTCGGGTTGCCAACCCTGATCCGGGCGCTGGTAGAAGGTGACAAGATGCCCGCCCGCCCGGACGAAGCGATGCAGGGCTGGCAGCACCGGGGGCAGGTCGGGGCGCGCACCGAAGGCGACCACCCCGACCAGCACGGTGGCATAGGCCGAAAAATCCTCGGCCGGATCGATCGCATCCAGCGCGGTGACATCCAGTCCCATGCGCCGCAGCCACGGCCCCGCGTCATCCGTCCCGCGGATATAGGCGACGCGGGCATCCGGCAGCAACAGATCAAGGCGCAGCAGCCGCAGCAGGGCAGGGCGGGCAAGCGCGAAGGAGCCGACATGGGGATAACTGCCGTGGGTTTCGGTCAGCACAGGCCGCTGTTGCAGCCGAAGCGGGATTTCAACCTTGCCTGCGGGCAGATCCGCTGGCGGGGTCAGGGTCAGGCGATCCTCGTGTAGGACCGATTTCCAGCCGGGGGGCAAGTCAAGGTCAAGGGGGGCCTCGGGGTTGGTCAGGCGAAGCTCCAATGCGTCGGACGAGGTCATCAGCGCAAGATCGGGGCGGATTGCAGGACCGGCAGCCGGGCGCAGCGCCAGCGGCTGGTCAAGGTCCAGATCAAGCGTCACCTGCACCCCCTCGATCCGGGTTCCGATGCGCAGATGCCCCGGCCCGTTGCCGCCAAGGGCATCCCAATGGGGGTGAAATTGCGGGGTGTCGGGGGCATCCGGCGCGACCACGATCGGGATGGCGAGCACGCCCGGCGCGGGCAGCGTGACCTCTTGCGCGTTGGCCCCAAGCGGCAGGGCTGGACGGATGTCGAGCGATAGGGCAGGGCCCCGCGCGGTGAGGTGGATCTCTCCGCCGCTGCCCGGTGCAAGACGCCGCGCGCTTGTGGTGGCGAACAGGCGCAACCCGGCAGCCTCGGCAAGCGCATGGCCGATTTCGCGTCGCTTGCGGTGCAGGCGGTGCCCATGCGCCGCCATGAACCCGTCGGACGCGCCGGCCAGCGCCGCATCGACGCACATGCCCGCCCGCGCAAGCGCCTTGCAGCAGGCGGAGGGATGGGGAAAGGCCGCCAGCGCATCCTCGATCTCTTGGGCCGCATCGGTCAGGGACGGTGCGGCCGGACCGGCAAGCGAAGCCAGCTCGGCCAGATTGCGGGGCAGCCCCTCGGCCATGACCGTCTCAAGGGTGCCGCCGCGAAGATGCAGGGACCAGCTTTGGCGGGGAACGTCCCGCCATTCGCCCATCCCCTGCGAGGCATGGCGGCGGCGGGACCATTCCCCGATCTCGTCATACTCGGCCCCGGTGGCGGGATCGGTTCCCGTCGCGGTGATCCGCAGGGTTTCGGGCGGCGGCGGCTCGGTGTCGTCATAGGTGCCACCCGCCCCGGACCAGGCGGGCAGATAGAAGCGCGCGACCTGCCAGGGATCCGGGCCCTGCGCGGCCAGCGCCAGCGCGGCCTCTGCCGCGCGGGTCATGGCGCGGTGGTGGCCGTGCTGGCCGGGCACGTCCAGAAAGGTCGGGATCACCACGTCCGGCCGCCAGCGGCGATAGGCGTCGGCCAGCCGCGCGGTGATACGCGCCTCTCCCCAGCGGGCAAAGGTCTGGTCGCCATCCTTTGAAAACCCGAAGTCATGGACAGGGTCGTCGGGCCCATGCCCAAGCCACGCGATGTCGCTGTCCAGAACCCGCGCCGCCTCTTCCAGTTCGCGGCTGCGCAGCAGGCCCAGCAGGCCGCCGCGTTCGGGGCCAAGGATGTTCTGGCCGCCTTCCCCCCGCGTCGAGCAGGCGATGACAAGGCGCATGCCCTGGCCAAAGCGCAGCCAGGCCAGCAGGCAGCTTTGTTCGTCATCGGGATGCGCGCCGGTATTCATCACCGTCAGCACCGAGGTCAGCCGGGTCAATGCGCGGTGCAGGCGCAGCAGGGCAGGGGCGGCCTCGCTGCGGGCCAGGCGGTCTTGTGGGGTCATGACAGGCTCCTCCTTCCTGTGCTGATCCGATACGGGCTTGGGCGGGCACGGGACCGCTAGGCGCTTTCGGACGGGGGGATTTCGGGGACATCGCCCGCGGGCTCGGCCAGATCCAGCCGGGGCATGATGGCGTCGTAAAGGGGCAGGGCGGCCGCGCCAAGCGCCGCTGTCAGCCGCCCGGTCTGTCCCCGCAGAACCCGCGGCTGGCGGCGGGCGGCCCGGCTGGCGATCGAGGTGCCGATGGCAAGGCGGTCAAGGATCGCGTCGATCACCGGGTCAGGCAAGTTTCCGCCCAAGATGACGGTTTCCGGATCGAAGATGTTTTCAAGGACCGCGATCACCAGCGACAGGTGGCGGGCCGCGTCCGTGATCCAGCCGTCCAGCACGGGGTCGGCCCCGGCATGCAGCGCCTCGACACTGGCCAGATCGGCGGCGCGGCCGGTCGCGGCCAGGCATTCCTGCAGCGCATGGGGCGAGGCGTAGCGCTCAAGACAGCCGGACTGGCCGCAGATACAGGGCCTGCCATCGGGGACGACGATGAAATGGCCGATCTCTCCGGCATTGCCGTTCGCGCCGCGCAGGGGCTGCCCGCCGGTGATGACCCCCAGCCCGACACCGGTGCCGAAATAGACCAGGCAGAAATCAGGCAGCGAGCGACCGGCCCCGAACAGGCTTTCGCCCACGGCCGCGGCATTGGCGTCGTTTTCGACGATGACCGGCACGCCGATCGCCTCGGACAAGGCCTGCGCCGCCGCCGGGGCCGACCAGCCGGGCAGGTTGTAGGGACCGACGCCCGACAGCCCCTCGATCCCGAAGGGGCCGGGCATCACCAGCCCCACGCCCAGCAGCGGCAGTGCCAGATCCCGACGCAGGTCCGCCACGCGTTCGGCCATCATCGGGACCAGCGCCTCAAGCGGCAGATCCCCGATCCGGGTGCGGCTTTCGTGACGACGCACACCGCCCAGATCAAGGACCGTCACCGTCAGATGCGTCACCGACAGCTCCATCCCGATGGTCATCGCGCCCTCGGGGTTGATCGCGTATTGCAGCGGCGGCTGGCCGCGCCCGGACCGGCGGCGGCCAAGGTCCAGAAGCAGCCCCTCGGCCAGCAGTTCATCGATGATATTGGCGACGGCCTGGGTCGACAGCTGCGTCATCTCGGCCAGTTCCTTGCGGCCAAGCGCGCCCATGCTGCGCAAAAGGTTCAGCACCACGCGGCGATTGTGGCTGCGGCTGCGCCCCGGATTGTTGCCACGCGCGGTGCGGGGTCGGTCGGCGCCGGGGGTTTCCGATCTTGCTGTCACGACGGCCTCCCTGAAGATCCGACCCCTTGTCGTGACCGGGATGGACGGGCCAAGCATCGCGCCCGGAATGAATAACGCAAGTAAATTATTTTATTGACAGGTGGGGGCGCGGTGGCAAGCATGAACCCCGACAGGGGGGGAGTGCGCCCACCCGGGCCGTCCCTGGACTTCACAACAGCAAGCGCCCGCCAGCGAAGCGGGGCGCATAGGAGGGTATTGCCATGACGACGCGCCTGCTTCTTGCCGCGCTGACTGCCGGGACCGCCCTGGCGGGCGCGACGCTCGCCTCGACTTCGACCGCAGAGGCGGTCGAGATCGAATATTGGCAATACATCTTCGACAGCCGCGTTCAGGCGATGGACCAGCTGATCGCCGCCTTCCAGCAGGCCAACCCGGACATCACCGTGAAGCAGGTGACCTTCCCCTATGCCGATTACCAGACCCGCGTGACCGCGGCGACCATGGCCCGCAAGGGACCGGACGTCATGCAGCTTTACTATGGCTGGGCCGACAAATTCATCGACGGCAAGGTCGTCCAGCCGCTGCCCGAGGACATGTTCCCCGCCGCCACCATCGATGCCGAGTTCTTCCCCTTCGTCCAGGTGATGAAGCGCGACGGCGTCTATTACGGCATTCCGACCGCCGTCCGGTCGCTGGGACTGTTCTACAACAAGAAGCTGTTCGCCGACGCCGGCATCGACGCGCCCCCCGCGACGCTGGATGAGCTGGTCGCCGACGGCAAGAAGCTGGCCCAGAAGGACAGCGGCGGCAATTTCACCACCGTCGGCATCACCATGGACATGGGCGGACAGGACCATCACTGGTGGCGCGAGGTGCTGCTGCGCCAGTTCGGGGCCGCGCCCTATGACGACAACACGACCAAGGTGACCTATGACAGCGAAGGTGGCGCTGCCGCGCTGGACTGGTATGCCGGTCTGCACTCGAAAGAGCAGATCTCGACCCCCGGCTTCATGGACGAAGGGCAGGCGGCCTTCCGTGCGGGCCGGGCGGCGATGACCGTGGACGGCACCTTCCGACTGGGCGCCTTCAACAAGATCACCGATTTCGAATGGGGCGTGACCGAGCTTCCGGCCGGGCCGGACGGGACGAAATCCAACTTCGCCAGCTTCTTCGCCAATGCGATCGGCGCCGGTGCCGAGGGTGAAGAGCTGGAGGCGTCGAAGAAGTTCCTGGCCTATATCTCGTCGCCCGAAGCGATGGAGATCTGGATGAAGACGGTTGGCGAACTGCCAGCCCGGCGCGATGTCGCCCTGACCGAGGCGAATCTGGCCGACCCCGTCTATGGCCCGTTCATCCGGGGGCTGGATTATGCCAAGACCACGATCTTCAAGGATGAGATGGCGCAGCGCCAGGTCGCGATGGACATGGTGAACCGGATGGAGCTTCAGGGCCAGTCGGCGGCGGATTCGCTGGCCGAGGCAGCCAAGGCCGAACAGGAAATCCTTGATCGCGCGAACTAAGGCGGTGACGCGCAGGCGGGCGCTGGCCCCTTGCGCGGCCCGGACCCGAAGCGAGGCAGAATGAGCTTTTCGGACCCTTCCCCCGCCGGGGCGCATCCGCCCCGGCCCCGCGCCAGGCTGTCGATGCGGATGCGCCGCGCGCTGTGGGTCTGGGGCTTTCTGGCGCTGCCAGTGCTGTTTTACAGCGTGATCCGGTTCTATCCGACCGGCTATGCCTTCTGGCTGTCCTTGACGGACTGGGACCTGATGAGCCCGCCGGCCTTCATCGGGCTGGAGAATTACCAGCGGTTGCTGGACGACCCGCAGTTCTGGAAGGTCTTTCGCAATACCTTCGCCTATCTGGTCATCGGCACGCCGATCAGCCTGGTCCTGTCCTTTGCCGTGGCCTATTTCCTGGACCGGGTGCGGACCGGGCACGGGCTGATCCGGGCGCTGTATTTCCTGCCTTTCATCACCACCGCCTCGGCGATGGCCTGGGTCTGGCGCTGGTTCTATCAGCCCGCGCCCACCGGGATCATCAATTCCCTGCTGGGCCGGATCGGCCTGCCGCAGCTGGACTTCCTGAATTCGACCACCTGGGCGCTTCCCTCGATCATGGTCACGGCGATCTGGGCGGGACTGGGGTTCCAGATCATCATCTTTCTGGCCGGCTTGCGGTCGATCCCCACGACCTTTCACGAGGCGGCGCGGATCGACGGGCTGGGCGAGGGCGCGATCCTGTGGCGGATCACCTTGCCGTTGCTGAAGCCCACGACGGTGTTCCTTGTGGTCTTTTCCTCGATCGGGTTCCTGCGGATCTTCGATCAGGTCTACAACATGACCACGAACGATCCCGGCGGCCCGCTGGGATCGACCAAGCCGCTGGTGCTGATGATCTATCAGACGGCCTTTTCATCCTATGACATGGGCTATGCGGCGGCGCAGACGGTGGTGCTGTTCACGATCCTGCTGATCGTGTCCCTGCTGCAGCTCTGGATCCTGAGGAAACGCTGATGGATGCGCCGAAACCCCTTGCCATGTCGCGCATCCGTCCGGGGGCGGTGCTGGCCTGGACGGTGCTGTTCATCGGCGGCGTGCTGATGGTGACGCCGCTTCTGTTCATGTTCTCGACCTCGCTGAAGACCTCGGGGCAGATTTACGACCTGCGACTGATCCCGGCGCATCCGACGCTGGCGAATTATGTGCAGGTGCTGTCCGATGGCCGCTTTCTGCGCTGGTTCCTGAATTCTGCGCTGGTCGCGATCTGCGTCACCGCCTCGAACGTGTTCTTCGACAGCCTTGTCGGCTATACGCTGGCCAAGTTCCGCTTCCGGGGCCGCAACCTGGTCTTCATCGCGATCCTGTCGACGCTGATGATCCCGACCGAGATGCTGGTGATCCCCTGGTATGTGATGTCCGCCAATCTCGGCTGGCTCGACAGCTATTGGGGCATCATGTTTCCGGGGATGATGACCGCCTTCGGCACCTTCCTGATGAAGCAGTTCTTCGAGACGCTGCCCGATGATTTCCTTGAGGCGGCGCGGATCGACGGGCTGAACGAATTCACCATCTGGTGGAAGATCGCGATGCCGCTGGTGACGCCCGCGATCTCGGCGCTGGCCATCTTTACCTTTCTGGGGAACTGGACGGCGTTCTTCTGGCCGCTGATCGTGACCACCAGCAAAGAGCTTTACACCCTGCCCATCGGCCTGACGAGCTTTGCGGTCGAGCAGGAAATCCAGTGGGAGATGATCATGACCGGCGCGGCGCTGGCGACGATTCCCACGCTGATCGTGTTCCTCGTCCTGCAGCGCTATATCGTGCGCGGCGTGATGCTGGCGGGGCTGAAAGGATGACCATGACCCTTCCCGATCCGCGGCGCGACGACGTCTCACGTTTTCCCGACCCGACCTATGTGGAAACCGTGCTGAAGCCGCTTTTCGACGCGGCCAAGGGCGATCACGTCGATCACTTCCGCCGCGTCGATAGGGCGCATCTGGTGATGCTGGCGGAAACCGGCATCCTGCCCGGTCCGGTGGCCGGTCGCATCGCCCGCGCGCTGGCCGGGATCGAGGCCGAACTGGACCCGGCATCGCTGGTCTATGACGGCTCGGTCGAGGATTTCTTCTTCGCCATCGAGCGTGAGCTGAAGGCCCGGATCGGCGCGGACGATGGCGGGCGGCTGCACACCGCGCGGTCGCGCAACGACATCGACCACACGCTGTTCAAGATGGCGCTCAAGGAACGGCTGGACACATTGCTGGCCCAGGCCCGCACCCTGCTGGCCGCTCTGATCGACACGGCCGAACGCGAAAGCGCCACGCTGATCGTCGCCTATACACACGGCCAGCCCGCGCAACCCACCACCTTTGGCCATTACCTTGGCGCCGCGATCGAAGTGCTGATCCGCGATATCGAACGGCTTGAGGCGGCGCGGGCGGTCGCGGACCTGTCGTCGATGGGGGCGGCCGCGATCACCACCTCGGGCTTTCCGATCGACCGGGCGCGGGTGGCGGAACTGCTGGGTTTTGCGGCCGCGCAGCGCAACAGCTATTCCTGCATCGCGGCGGTTGATTACACCACCGGCGCCTATTCGGCCGTGGCACTGCTGTTCCTGCATCTGGGGCGGCTGATCCAGGATTTTCAGGTCTGGTCGTCCTTCGAGGTCGGACAGATCCATGTCCCGAATGCCTTCGTGCAGATTTCCTCGATCATGCCGCAGAAGCGCAACCCGGTCCCGATCGAGCATATGCGCCATCTGGCCAGCCAGACCGTGGGCCGGGCGCAGATGATGCTGACGATCATGCACAACACCCCCTTCACCGACATGAACGACAGCGAAGGGGAAAGCCAGGGCGCGGGCTATGGCGCCTTTGACAGCGGCGGGCGGGTGCTGCGATTGCTGGCGGCGTTTGTCCCGGCGCTGCGCATCGACGGACGCCGGGTCCGCGAGAATGCGGCGCGGTCCTGCATCACCATCACCGAACTGGCCGACAGCCTTGTGCGGCGCGAGGGTCTTTCCTTTCGCCAGGCGCATGAGATCGCGGCCGCCACCGCCCGTGCCGTGGTCGGTGCCGACAGCGATCTGGTCAGCGGCGGCTACGCCCCGTTCCGCGCCGCCTTTGCCGAGGCCGCCGGGCGCGAGACCACGCTTGGCCCGGCTGAATTCGCGGAAGTCGTCTCGCCCGAATATTTCGTCGCCGTCCGCTCCCGCTTTGGCGGTCCCGCGCCAGATCCGATGGCGGATGCGCTGCGGTCGTATTCGGCGACTCTGGCGGGCTTTTCCGACCGCGCGGCAGCAATCATGACGCGCGAGACGGCGGCGGCGGCCGAACTGGCCCGCGCCTTCGATGCCTTGCAGGAGATCCGCTGATGGCCACGATCGAGCTGCGCAACCTGGTCAAGTCCTATGGCAAGGTCGACGTGATCCACGGCATCGACCTGCAGGTCGCGGATGGGGAATTCGTGGTTTTCGTCGGCCCCTCTGGTTGCGGGAAATCCACCACCCTGCGGATGATCGCCGGGCTGGAAGAGGTCTCGGGCGGGCAGATCCTGATCGGCGGCGACGTGGTGAACGAACTCGACCCGAAAAGCCGCAATATCGCGATGGTGTTCCAGAACTACGCGATCTATCCGCACCTGACCGTGCGCCAGAACATCGCCTTTGGGCTTTACACCTCGCGGCTGGACAAGGCCGCCAAGGCCGCGCGCGTGGAAGAGGCCGGGCGCGCGCTGGAACTGACGCATCTGCTGGACCGCCGCCCCTCGGCGCTGTCGGGCGGGCAGCGGCAGCGGGTGGCCATCGGCCGCGCCATGGTCCGCTCGCCCGTGGCCTTCCTGTTCGACGAACCGCTGTCGAACCTTGATGCGCAATTGCGCAGCCAGATGCGGATCGAGATCAAGGCCCTGCACCAGCGGTTGGGCACCACCATCGCCTATGTCACCCATGACCAGGTCGAGGCGATGACCATGGCCGACCGCATCGTGGTGATGAAGGATGGCCATATCCTGCAGCAGGGCGCGCCGATGCAGATCTATGACAGTCCCGTCGATGTCTTTACCGCGCGCTTCATCGGCACGCCCTCGATGAACATCCTGCCCGTGACCGAGGCGGGCGGCGTGCTGACCCCGGCGGGGCAGGGGGCCGCGCTGCTGGCCGGGATCAGGCCCCATGCCCTTCGGATCGGGGCCGACGGACAGGCAGCCGTCCAGCTCAGCGGTGCGGTTACTGCGGTCGAGCCATTGGGTCCGGAAACCCTGGTGCATTTCAGGGCCGCCGACCGCGCCCTGATCGCCACGGCGCCCGCCCATATGGTGCCCCAGATCGGCAGCACCGTCACCGCGACCGCTGCGCCCGGCGCGGTCCACCTGTTCGACGCGGCCAGCGAACGGGCGGTGGGACGGCGCTGATGGTTCTCAAACCCGATCCGGCCCCCGGCGGAACCACCCCGCCGGATGCGATGCCTGCCGACGGGACGTTGGTCCTTGGCTGCGATGTCGGGGGGACCAAGGTCCATTCGATTCTGGCCACTGCGACGGGCCGCGTGCTGGCCGAATTCAGCGAACCGACCGCATCCCATGATGCCGAGGCGCTGCTTGCCCAGATCGCGCGGCACCGCGACCGGCTGGCCTTGGGGCAGGCGCGGATTGCCGCTGCGGGGATCGGCCTGCCGGGGGCGGTGCATCCGCAAAGCGGGGTGCTGACCGACGCGCCGCATCTGCCGGACCTGGGCGACCGCGACCTGCGGCAATGCATGGCCGCGCGTCTGGGCCTGCCGGTGCGGATCGGCAATGACGTCAGCCTTGCCGCCCTTGGCGAGGCCTGGCTGGGCGAGGGGCGCGGCGCGCGCAGCCTTGCGTTCCTTGCGCTTGGCACCGGCGTCGGACTGGGTCTGATCGAGGACGGCCGCATCCTGCGCGGCGCGCGCGGCGCGGCCGGAGAGATTGGCGACCTGCCCATTTCCGGCCCCGGCGGCGCCACGCGGCTTGAGGATCTGGTCTCCAGCCGCGCGCTGCTGGCGGATTACCGCACCCGTGGCGGTCAGACGGCGGGCACCTTGCGCGATGTCTTTGCCGCCGCCGGGACCGACCCTGTCCTGCCCGGCCTGCTGGACGCGCTGGCCGGGCGGCTGGCGCTGGCGCTGCGCGCGGTCATCGCCCTGACCGATCCCGAACGCATCGTGATCGGGGGCGGGCTCGGCGGCCGACCCGAGGTGTTCAGCCGCCTTGCCGCCGCGCTTGGGCCGGGGCCGGTGCTTCTGCCGACCGCGCTTGGCCCCCGCGCCGGGGCGCTTGGCGCCGCCCGGCTGGCACTTGGCGGCGGGCACTGACGGGCCCGCCACGACCCCTTAACGCCGCGCGTCCTCAAGGATCATGCGTGCGGCCTTTTCGGCGATCATCATGGTCGGGGCATTGGTATTGCCGCTGGTGATCCGCGGCATGACCGAGGCATCCGCGATCCGCAGCCGACCCAACGCGCGCATCCGCAGGCGGGGATCGACGACCGAGCCATCGTCCGCGCCCATGCGGCAGGTGCCGACCGGGTGGAAGATCGTCGTGCCGATGGCGCCGGCGGCCTTGACCAGATCTTCCTCGGACTGAAAGGCGATGCCGGGCAGATGCTCTTGCGGGGTGAAGCGGTCGAAGGCCGGTTGCGCAGTGATCCTGCGGGTCAGGCGGATCGCCCGCATCGCGACATCCTGATCGCCCGGTGTCGACAGGTAATTCGGCCGGATCGCCGGATGGGCGCGGAAATCCGGCCCCGTCACATGGACCGAGCCGCGGCTTTCCGGGCGCAGGTTGCAAACGCTGGCCGTCATTGCCGGAAAGCTGTGAACCGGGTCACCGAACTTGTCCAGGCTGACCGGCTGGACGTGATATTCCAGATCCGCCGTCGCCTTGTCGGCCCCGGATTTCGTGAAGATCCCGACCTGGCTTGGCGCCATCGACATCGGGCCCGAGCGTTTCAGCAGATATTCCAGCCCGATCGCCGCCTTGCCCATCAGGTGCGAGGCCTTTTCGTTCAGCGTCGGCACGCCCTGCACCTTGTAGACCATCCGAAGCTGCAGGTGATCCTGCAGGTTCTCGCCCAAAGCGGGGACCTCGACCAGCGGGTCGATGCCCGCGGCCTGCAAGGCATCGCCCCGGCCGATACCGGAATGTTCAAGCACCTGGACCGAGCCGATGGACCCGGCGGCAAGCACGGTTTCGTTCAGCGCGCGCGCCTCGACCCGCTGGCCCTGATGGTGAAAGACCACGCCCCGGACCTCGCCGGTTTCGATGACCAGCCGCTCGACTTCGGCCCCGGTCAGGATGCGCAGGTTCGGGCGGTTCCGCGCGGGGCGCAGAAAAGCCTTCGTCGCGCTCCACCGCCAGCCATTGCGCTGGGTGACGTCGAAATAGCCGCTGCCCTCATTGTCGCCGCGGTTGAAATCGGCGGTGCGGGGGATGCCCGCCTGTTCCGCCGCCTCGATGAAGGCGTCAAGGACCGCCCAGCGGACCCGCGCGGTTTCGACCCGCAACTCGCCCTGTGCGCCGTGCATGTCGTCGCCGCCGCGGTAATGGTCCTCTTGCGCCTTGAACAAGGGCAGCACGTCGTCCCAGCCCCAGCCGGTGCAGCCCATCTGCCGCCATTGGTCATAATCCGCCGCTTGCCCGCGCATATAGATCATGCCGTTGATCGACGAACAGCCGCCCAGCACCCGGCCGCGCGGGTAAAGCAGGCTGCGCCCGTTCAGCCCGGCCTCGGCCTGGGTGCGGAAGCCCCAGTCGGTGCGCGGATTGCCGATGCAGTAAAGATAACCGACCGGGATGTGGATCCAGTGGTAATTGTCGCGCCCCCCCGCCTCAAGCAGCAGGACGCGGTTTCTGGGATCGGCGCTCAGGCGGTTGGCCAGCACGCAGCCCGCGCTGCCCGCGCCGATCACGATATAGTCGTAGCTTTCCATCGGTTACCCCATGTCCGCCGCTGGTCAGGAACCAGAGCGGAACCCCAGCCTGCGCCCCATTTTCGAGGCGAAGAATTCGCCGATCAGCCCACGGCGGAACAGCAGGACGCAGACCATGAAGACGACGCCCGTGATGATCGTCACCGGGAAATCCGAGGTGGCGAGGAAGTTCTGCAGGCTGACGACCAGCCCGGCGCCAAAGACCGGCCCCGCCAACGTGCCGATCCCGCCCAGAAGCGTCATCAGGATCACCTCTCCCGACATCTGCCAGGCGACATCGGTCAGCGTGGCGAACTGGAAGATCAGCGCCTTGAGGCCCCCGGCCAGTCCCGCCAGCGCAGCCGACATGACAAAGGCGGCCAGCTTGTAGCGCGCCACGGAATATCCCAGCGAGATCGCCCGCTGTTCATTCTCGCGGATGGATTTCAGGATCATCCCGAAGGGCGAGTTGACGAAGCGCCAGATGATGATCAGCCCGATGACAAAGACGGCAAGCACGAAGTAATACATGTTCATCACCTCGTTCAGGTCGATCAGCCCGAACAGGTGGCCGCGCGGCACGGACTGGATCCCGTCCTCGCCATGCGTGAAGCGGGCCTGCAGGCAGAAGAAGAAGAACATCTGCGACAGGGCAAGCGTGATCATGGCGAAATAGATGCCCTGCCGGCGGATGGCGATCGCGCCCATCACCAGCCCCAGCCCGGCCGCGCCGACGACGCCCAAAGCCAGCCCCGCCTCGGGCGACCAGCCCCAGACCTTGACGGCATGGGCGGTGAAATAGGCGGCCCCGCCGAAAAAGGCGGCATGGCCGAAGCTGAGCAGCCCCGTATAGCCCAGAAGCAGGTTGAAGGCCGAGGCAAACAGCGCGAAGGCCAGCAGCTTCATCAGGAAAATGGGATACAGGAATTGCGGTGCCAGCAGCGCGGCGACCGCCGCCACCGCCAGCAGCAGCAGCTGGATCTGGCCCGCCCGGGGATGGACCGCGATCTGCGGCGTCGCGATGGGTTCGGATTTCCCGGCCATGTCAGGCCTCCTTTCCGAATAGGCCCGCGGGCCGCAGGATCAGGACGATCGCCATGATGACGAAGATGACGATATTGGACGCCTCGGGGTAGAAGACCTTGGTCAGCCCCTCGACCACGCCCAGAAGATAGCCGGTGACGATGGCCCCAAGGATCGATCCCATGCCGCCCACGACGACGACGGCGAAGACGATGATGATGAGGTTCGACCCCATCAGCGGGCTGACCTGATAGACCGGCGCGGCCAGAACGCCCGCGAAGGCCGCAAGCCCCGCCCCCAGCGCATAGGTCAGCGTCAGCAGCAGGGGCACGTTCACCCCGAAGGCCTGGACCAGCACCGGGTTTTCGGTCGCCGCGCGCAGATAGGCGCCAAGCTTGGTCTTCTCGATCAGCAGCCAGACCGCGATGCAGACCGCGGCCGAGGCCACGACCACCCAGCCGCGATAGATCGGCAGGAACATGAAGCCCAGGTTCACCGCCCCCGAAAGCTGCGCGGGCGGGGCATATGGCTTGCCAGACGCGCCGTAGAAATAGCGGAAGGCGCCCTCGATCGCCAGCGCAAGGCCAAAGGTGAACAGCAGCCCGTAAAGCGGGTCCAGATTGTAAAGCCGCGACAGCATCGTGCGTTCGACCAGCGCGGCCAGCAGCCCGACGATCAGCGGGGCCAGGATCAGCGCCAGCCAATAGTTGACGCCCCCCACCGTCAGCAGCAGCAGCGCCGCAAAGGCGCCCAGCATGTATTGCGCGCCATGGGCAAAGTTGATGACGCGCAGCAGGCCGAATATGACCGCCAGCCCCAGGGACAGCAGCGCATAGAACGAGCCGTTGATCAGCCCGACCAGAAGCTGGCCCATCAGGGCCTGCAGGGGCACGCCGAAGATCATGGTCATGTCACACCCCCAGTTCGCGGTGCAGCAGGTCCATCTGCTGCGGCAGGTCCTGGACCGGGAATTCCGCAATCATGCGCCCGTGGTCCATCAGATAGAAGCGGTCGGCCACCTTGGCGGCAAAGCGGAAGTTCTGCTCGACCAGCACGACGGTCATGCCGCGCTGCTTCAGCTTGACCAGCACCTCGCCGATGGCCTGGATGATGACGGGGGCCAGCCCCTCGGTCGGTTCGTCCAGAAGCAGGCAGCGCGCGCCGGTGCGCAGGATGCGGGCCAGCGCCAGCATCTGCTGTTCGCCCCCCGAAAGCTTGGTGCCGGGACTGGCCCGGCGTTCCCGAAGGTTTGGGAAAAGCTGATAGATCTCGTCCACCGACATGCCGCCTTCGGCGACCTTGGGCGGCAGCATCAGGTTTTCCTCGACCGAGAGGCTGGCGAAGATGCCGCGCTCTTCGGGGATGAAGCCCAGTCCGACGCGGGCGGTCCGGTGCAGGGGCACGGACATCATGTCCTGCCCGGAAAATTCGATCCGGCCGCTGCGCTTGCGCAGGATGCCCATGATGGTGCGCAGCGTCGTGGTCTTGCCCATGCCGTTGCGGCCAAGGATGCAGATCATCTCGCCTTCGCGGACATGCAGATCGACGCCATGCAGCACGTGGCTTTCGCCATACCAGGCCTGCAGGCCGGAAACGTTCAGAAGCGGCGCGGTCATGCGTCGGTCCCCATATAGGCGGTGCGCACGCGCGGATCGGCCGAGACGGTGGCGTAATCGCCCCGCGCGATGATCTCGCCACGTTGCAGGACGGTGACGTGGTCGCAGATATCCGCGACGACATTCAGGTTGTGTTCGACCATCAGCACGGCGCGCTCGGCGGCGACGTCGCGGATGATGCGGGCGACCATCTGCACGTCCTCTTGTCCCATGCCGGCCATCGGCTCGTCCAGCAGCAGGACCTGGGGGTCAAGCGCCAGCGTCGTCGCGATTTCCAGCACGCGCTTCCTGCCATAGGACAGGTCGGCGGCGCGGTGGTCGCGCCAGGCGGCAAGGCCAAGCCGGCCGATCAGTTCATCCGCGCGCGCGTCCAGCCGGTCCAGCGCGGACAGGGGCAGCCAGAATTGGGTGGCCAGCCCGCTGGGGCGTTGCAGCGCGACCTTGACGTTCTCGCGCACGGTCAGGTTAGGGAACACGGCCGAGATCTGGAAGGACCGCACCAGCCCCATGCGCGCCACCTTGTCGGGTGGCGTGCGGGTGATGTCGGTCCCCCTCAGTGTGATCTGGCCGCGCGTCGGTTGCAGGAACTTGGTCAGCAGGTTGAAGACGGTGGTCTTGCCCGCCCCGTTCGGGCCGATCAGCGCATGGATGCGGGCATGATGCACATCCAGATCGACATTGTTGACGGCGCTGAAGCCCCCGAAATCCTTGCCAAGTCCGCGGGCGGAAAGCACCACCTGCGGCTGGTCCTGCATCGCGGCAGAATGCGCGGTCATCTTACTTGACCAGCGGGCAGCCGCTTTTGGCCGGATCGAGATAGGCCTGATCGCCGGGAATGGTGGCCAGCACCTTGTAGTAATCCCAGTCCTCGGTCACTTCGGAGGGCTTCTTCACCTCCATCAGGTAGACGTCCGAGATCATCCGGCCATTGGCCGCGACCTTGCCGTTCTGGGCAAAGACGTCGTTCACCGGCAGTTCATGCAGCTTGGCCGAGACCGCGTCGGCATCGTCCGAGCCCGCCGCCTGAATGGCCTTCAGGTATTGCGTCACGGCGGAATAGGTGCCGGCATGGATCATGTTCGGCATGACGCCGGTGCGTTCCTTGAAGCGCTTGCCGAATTCGGCCGTTTCCGGGGTGCGGTTCCAGTAGAAGCTTTCGGTCAGGTTCAGGCCCTGCGCGGCCTCAAGCCCCAGCCCGTGGACCTCGGCCAGCGTGAACAGCAGCGCCGCCAGCTTCTGCCCGCCCTGGGTGATGCCGAATTCGGCGGCCTGCTTGATGGCGTTCTGCGTGTCCATGCCGGCATTGGCCAGGCCGATGACCTTGGCACCCGAGGCCTGGGCCTGCAGCAGGAAGGACGAAAAGTCGGTCGTCGCCAGCGGATGACGGACCGAACCCACGACCGAGCCGCCCTGCGACTTCACGAAATTGCCGGTGTTTTCCTCAAGCGAATAGCCGAAGGCATAGTCGGCGGTCAGGAAGAACCAGCTGTCGCCGCCTTCCTTGACCAGCGCGCCACCGGTGCCGACGGCCAGCGCATGGGTGTCATAGGCCCAGTGGAAGCCATAGGGCGAACATTGCGCGCCGGTCAGTTCGGTCGTGGCCGCGCCGGTGTTGATGGTGATCTTCTTCTTGTCCTTGGACAGCGCCTGCACGGCCAGCCCGACCGAGGACGAGGTCAGCTCCATGATGCTGTCCACCTGCTCGGTGTCATACCATTGCCGGGCGATGTTCGAGGCGATGTCGGCCTTGTTCTGGTGGTCGGCGGTGACGACCTCGACCGGGGCGTCCAGAACCTTGCCGCCGAAATCCTCGACCGCCATCTTCGCGGCCTCATAGGAATACTTGCCGCCGAAATCGGCATAGACCCCGGACTGGTCGTTCAGGATGCCGATCTTGACCTTGCCGTCCGAAATTTCGGCCAAGGCGGGCGTGGCGACAAGACCCACCGCGGCGGTGGTCAGCAGAATGTTACGCATGTTTCCTCCCAAGGTCGCCCCTTGCTCCGGCGGGGTGACCGCCGGACGGGACATTTTATGACAAGAGGCACTCTCCCCAGCGCCTCCCTTGGAAAACGATGCCGGGAAAGCCGCTTTGACACAAGCGTTCAGGAAGGTTAAATTTCTTACAGAACCTGTCCATTTATGAACACATGTCGACTCTAAGCTGGGATGACCTGCAATTCTTTCTGGCGGTGATGCGCGAACGGCAGTTGTCGCGGGCCGCGCGGGTGCTGGGCACGTCGCATGTCACCGTCTCGCGCCGCATCGACCGGCTGGAGCAGGCGCTGAACACCCGCCTGTTCGAGCGCAATCCCCGCGGCTATGAACCGACCCCGGCAAGCCAGCGCCTGCTGGAAACCGCCGAACGGATGGAGGAGGCGGCGCGGCAGCTGCCGCTGAAGCAGGGCGCGGCGCCCGGACAGGCGCGGTCGCTACGGCTGGCCATGCCCGAGGGGTTCGCCAGCCTGTTCTCGACCCACCTGCTGCCCGAGTTCATCGCCCGCTTTCCGCTGCTTTCGCCCGAAATCATCACCATGCCGCAGGTGCTGTCGCTGTCCCGGCGCGAGGCCGATATCTGGATCACGCTGGACCCGGTGATGCACGGCCCCTATCGCTCGCAGCGGCTGGCGGATTACACGCTGCATCTTTACGCGACGCCCGGCTATCTTCAGGGGGCCGCGACGATCCACGTCCCGCAGGACCTGCTTTCGCATCGCATCATCGGCTATATTGAGGAGATGATCTTCGCCCCCGGACTTGATTATCTGGGCGAGGTGCATCCCTCGCTGCGGGCAAGCGTGAAAAGCTCCAGCGTGTTCAGCCAGCTGGCCGCGATCCGCAACGGGCTGGGCGTGGGCGTGCTGCCGCATTTTCTGGCGGCCAAGTATCCGGGCCTGCAGATCGTCCTGCCCCGACAGGTGCGGCTGACGCGGACCTATTGGCTGACCTGCCACCGCGACGTGCGGACCATGCGATGGGCGGGCGCGGTGATCGACTTTCTGGGCGAAAAGCTGGCCGCGCGGGACGGGGAACTGGTCCGCCCCGATCCCTGAGGCCAGATTTCAAGGCCCGGTTCCAAGGCCGGTGGCGCGGCGCAAATTCCTTGCCTATCCTTTCGCCAGACCTTGGGAGAAAGCCTGATGAAGATCACCGCCGCCATCCTTGAAGAGATCGGCCGACCCGGACCCTATGCCACGACGCGGCCCCTGACGGTGGGCGAGCTGGACCTTCAGCCCCCGCGCAAGGGCGAGGTGCTGGTACGTGTCGCCGCGGCGGGCCTGTGCCATTCGGACCTGTCCGTCATCAACGGCGACCGGGCGCGGCCGGTGCCGATGGTTCTGGGCCACGAAGGCGCGGGCATCGTCGAGGCGGTGGGCGAGGACGTGACCGACCTGCGCAGCGGCGACCGCGTCGTCTTCGTCTTCGTCCCGTCTTGCGGGCATTGTGGCCCCTGCCAGTCGGGCCGTCCCGCCCTGTGCGAACCGGGTGCGGCCTCGAACGGGCGGGGCGAGATGCTGGCAGGCGGCACACGCCTGTCGCGGGACGGCCAGCCCGTCCATCACATGACCGGCGTCGCCAGCTTTGCGACCCATGCCGTGATCTCGCGTCGCAGCCTTGTCAGGATCGATTCCGACGTGCCGCTGCACATCGCCGCGCTGATGGGATGCGCGGTGCTGACCGGGGCGGGTGCGGTCTTCAACATGGGCGCGGTCCAGCCGGGAAGCCGGGCCGCGGTGGTGGGCCTTGGCGGGGTCGGGCTGGCCGCGATCCTTGGCGCGGTCACGGCAGGGGCGGAAACCATCGTCGCGGTCGATGTCCTGCCCGCCAAGCTGGAGATGGCGCGAAGCCTTGGCGCGACCCATTGCTTTCAGGCATCTGATCCCGACCTGACCGCCAAGGTGCGCGAGGCGACTGGCGGCGGGGTCGAGACGGCGCTGGAATTCGCAGGCTCGGCCCGCGCGCTGGAGACGGCCTTTGCCCTGACGCGGCGCGGCGGCACCACGATCTCGGCGGGGCTGGCCAATCCGGCGGCGGTGCTGAACATCTCTCCGCTGACGCTGGTGGCCGAGGAACGCGCCCTGCGCGGCAGCTATCTTGGCTCGGGCGTGCCGTCGCGCGACATTCCCCGTTTCCTCGGGCTGTTCGAACGCGGCAGGCTGCCCGTCGAAAAGCTGATGACCCACCGCATCCGGCTGGAGGACATCAACGAGGGGTTCGACCGCCTTCACCGTGGCGAAGCCATCCGGCAGGTGATCGACTTCCCGCATTAGCGCCCCAGGCCGGGGCGTGTCAGTCCTGGCCGAAGATCCCGGTATGGATCACGCCGTCGCGTCCGCACCAGGCGCGATACATGCCGGGGCTGTTGAACGGCAGCGAGACATTGCCCTTGCGGTCCACGGCGACAAGCCCGCCCGATCCGCCGCGCGCACCCAGTTCGGTGACGACGTCGCCCGCCGCCTTCGGCAGATCCTGCCCGGCCCAACGCATCCGGGCGTCGATTTCGTGGCCGACGGCCCAGCGGATGAAGTATTCGCCATGCCCGGTGGCCGAGATCGCGGCGGTCTCGTCATCGGCCCAGGTGCCGGCGCCGATCACCGGGCTGTCGCCGACGCGGCCCGGCAGTTTCGCGGTCATCCCCCCGGTCGAGGTCGCGGCGGCCAGATGCCCGCGCGCGTCGCAGGCGACCGCGCCCACGGTGCCGTGCTTGCGCGCCGGGTCGCCGTCATCGGGGATGTTCTGGCGACGGCGTTCCAGCTCGGCCTCAAGCGCGGCGCGGCGGGCGGGGGTGCCGAACCAGTCGTCGGGCATCATTTCCAGACCGGAACGCGCGCAGAAATCTGCGGCCCCGGCGCCGGACAGGAAGACATGCTCGGTCGTCTCCATGACGGCGCGGGCGGCAAGGATCGGGTGACGCGGCCCGCAGATGCCCGCGATCGCCCCGCAGGCGCGGGTCGCGCCGTCCATCACGGCGGCGTCCATCTCGTGCCGGGCGGCCGAGGTGAAGACGGCACCGCGACCGGCGTTGAACAGGGGGTCGGCCTCAAGCGCCATCACCGCGGCGGTGACGGCATCCAGCGCCGCGCCGTCCTGACGCAGAACGTCCAGCCCGGCCTGCAGGCAGGCGCGCAGCGCGGCGTGATACTCGGCCTCTTTCTGCGGCGTCATGTTCGAGGGCAGGATGGTCCCGGCGCCGCCATGCAGCGCGATTACGGGGGTGAAGTCGGTCATGGGTAGCCTGTCTTTCAATTAACGCAGCGCAAAGCTCATGGCGGAAAGCGCCGTCATCCAGCCGATCACCTCGGCCATGCTGGCGCAGTCAAAGGCGACCGTCAGCGGATCGACGCGGATCGCGGGGGGCAGCACGTCCATCTGGTCGGCCAGCGCCGGGCGGGCCATCACGAATTCGGCGCGGAAGGGGCCGGGGCGGGGGCGCGCCACCATCTGGTCCGCGCGGCTGGCCGCCTGGCTGGCGCGCAGCCGCAGCAGGTCATGGGCGCGCGAGACGGAAATCTGGCGCGCCGCCCGTTGCCCGAAGGCGGTCTTGACCACCGCGAATTCGGCATCGGGGAACAGGGGGCGGTTTTCGGCCTCGGTCCGGTCGTCCCCGGTGATCAGCCCGACCGGAATGCCCAGCTCGGCCGCGTAAAGGCCATAGATCGCGGGCTCGCCACAGGGGGTGCCGTTCACCCGCACCTCGGCAAAGGCGAAGCCGTTGGTGGTGTGGGACAGCACGCCCGCGCCGCCCGCCCGCGCGTGATGGCCGGTCATGCAGAACAGATCGAACCCGGCATCCAGCCCGCAGGCCATGTTCATCGGCTTGGGCTTGCCCAGGATCAGGTCCGCCGCGGGATGCAGCTGGTCGGGCAGGATATTGGTCATCTGGCCGTGGGAATCGTTGACCACGATCTCGGTCGCGCCGCCCTCGATCAGGCCTTCGATCACGGCATTGACCTCGCGCGTCATCAGCAGGCGGGCCTTTTCGTATTCGCCGTTTCCGGCCTGGCATTGCAGGGGCGCGACGACACCCGCCACGCCCTCGATATCGGCCGAGATATAGACGCGCATTCCCGCCCCCTCAGTTCGAGCGCAGCTTGGGGTCAAGCGCGTCGCGCAAGCCGTCGCCCAGCAGGTTGAAGCCCAGCACCGTCAGGAAGATTGCCAGACCCGGAAACAGCGTCAAGTGGTCGGCCACGCCCATATAGCTGCGCCCGTCCGCCAGCATCGCGCCCCATTCGGGCGATGGCGGCTGCGCACCCAGCCCGATGAAGGACAGCGCCGCGGCCGTCAGGATCGACGTTCCGATCCGCATCGAGAAATAGACGATCACGTTCGGCAGCGTGCCGGGCAGGATGTGGCGCAGCATGATGACCGTGTCGCTGACCCCCACCGCGCGCGCCGCGTCGACATAGACCGTGCGCTTCAGCTGCAGGGTCGTGCCCCGCGCCAGCCGCGCAAAGACCGGGATCGAGAAAACCGCGACGGCATAGATGACATTGGTGATCCCCGGCCCCAGGATCGCGATGACCGCGATGGCCAGCAGGATCCCCGGAAAGGCCAGCAGCAGGTCGCAAAGCCGCATCACCGCGCTGTCGGCCCAGCCGCCGCGATAACCCGCGACGATGCCCAGGCTGACGCCGACGATCGCGCCCAGCGTCACCGACAGGAAGCCGACCATCAGCGAGATCCGCGACCCCCAGACGATGCGGCTGAAGATGTCGCGCCCATAGGCGTCGGTGCCCGCCAGATGCAGCAGGCTGGGACCGGCCAGCACGTTTTCGTAATCTGGCGCGGCCGGGTCATAGGGCGCGACCAGCGGCGCCAGGATCGCGACGACGACCAGCAGGGCGATGAAGGCCAGCGCCACCAGCGCCACCTTTTGGCGCATGAAGCGGCGGCAGAATTCGGCAAAGGGCTTGCGCGTCCGGTTGGCCGTTCCCGCGGGCATGTTGAGGGCGCTCATTGGTAACGGATCTCCGGGTTGGCGAAGATGTAAAGGACATCGACAAGCAGATTGATCAGGATGAACTGCAACGAGAACATCAGCACCAGCGCCTGGATCACCGGATAGTCGCGATAGGTCACGGAATCGACCAGCAGGCGACCGACGCCCGGCCATGCGAAGACGCTTTCCACGACGATCGAGCCGCCCAGAAGAAAGCCGAATTGCAGGCCGACCATGGTGATGATCGGGATCAGCGCATTGCGCAGCGCATGGCGCCAGATCACCTTGCGTTCGGGCACGCCCTTGGCGCGGGCGGTGCGGACGTAATCCTCGCGCGAGATCTCGATGAAGGCCGAGCGGGTGAACCGCGCCATGACCGCGGCCACGGCCAGCCCCAGCGTAAAGGACGGCATGACGAAATGCTGCCATGTCCCGTATCCGCCGGTCGGCAGCCAGCCCAGATGGACCGAGAACAGGTTGATGAGCAGGAGCCCCAGCCAGAAGGGCGGGAACGAGATTCCCGAGACGGCAAGCACCATGCCGCCGTAATCCTGCCAGCGTCCGCGCTTGACCGCCGAGATGACGCCGATCAGCAGCCCGATGGCGACGGCCCAGACCATCGCGAACAGCGTCAGCCAGACCGTGGGCATCAGGCGCAGGCCGATCTCTTCGACGACGGGGCGGCGCGTCTTCAGCGACATGCCCAGATCGCCATGCAGAAGATTGGTGAGATACTGCAAGAATTGCTGCGGCAGCGGCTTGTCCAGCCCCAGCGCGGCGCTGACCGCGGCGATGTCGTCGGGCGTCGCATCCGGCCCGGCGACAAGGCGCGCCGGATCGCCCGGCAGCATGTGGACGAACGCGAAGACGGCCAGGGTCACCATCAGGATGACCGGGATCGTCCCAAGCAATCGTTTGAGCAAATAGGATGGCATGTGAAGTTTCTGTCCCGCTTCGGTTCGGCCCGGTCTTGCCCCGGTTTTGCCCCGGCCGTGATCCGGCCGGAGCGGTTGATGCTGGAGGAAAGGCGGATGCCTTTCGCGGCTGGCGCCTTATTCGGCGAAGGCCGCGTCTTCCAGCAGGAAGCCCTGGTCGGGCAGCTGGTAGACGCCGCTCAGATCCTTGCTTTGGGCCGAGATCACGTCGGACACGCCCAGGAAGATCCACGGCGCGCCGTCCCATGCCAGTTTCTGCGCGGTTTCATAAAAGCCCGCGCGCTTGGCCGGATCGGCGGTGCCAAGCGCACCCTTGATCGCCTCGTCGACGGCCTTGTCGCTGTAATAGGCGACGTTGAACATCGAGGGCGGCGCGCTTTCGCTGAGCAGCAAGGGACGGATGCCCCAGTCGGCATCCCCGGTCGAGGCCGACCAGCCGCCGTAATACATCTGGACGGTCGCGTCCTCGGGCTTGTCGATCGACCAGATCTTGTCCGCGGCGACGCCGGATTCCAGCGGCAGGACGTTCACCTTGACGTTCACCTGCGCCAGCTGCTGCTGCAGGAACTGTGCCGCGCGCAGCGACCCGGTGCTGTTCGAGCTGGTCCAAAGCTCGGTCTCGAAGCCGTTCTCATAGCCGGCTTCCTTCAGCAGCTCCTTGGCCTTGGCGAGGTCGAAGGGATATTCCCCGGCAGTGACATGGAAGGCCAGATCGGCCGGGATGATCGAATCCGCGGGCGTGCAGGCGCCGTTATAGACGATCTTGCAATAGGCATTCTTGTCGACGGCATAGTTCAGCGCCTGCCGGACCAGCTTGTTGTCGAAGGGCTTCTTCATGTTGTTCAGCCCGACATACCATTCCACGATCGAGGGCCGGGTGACGATTTCCAGCTTCGGGTTCGCCTCGACCACCTTCATCAGCTCGGTCGGGAAGGTCGGGACGAACTGCGCCTCGCCGGTTTGCAGCATGGCCATGCGCGCGCCCGATTCCGGGATCGAGCGGATGATGACGCCATCGACCTTGGCCGCGCCTTTCCAATAGGCGTCGTTGCGCGACACCTCGAACGTGTCGGCGGCCCAGTGCTTGAACACGAAGGGACCGGTCCCGACCGGGTTGCGGTCGATGTCCTTGCCGAATTTCTCAAGTGCTGCGGGCGAGATCATCATCGCGCCCGGATGCGCGAGCGAGGCGATCATGGCCCCGAACGGCTCGCTGAGGATCAGCTTGACGGTATAGGCGTCGACGACCTGCACTTCCTTGACCATCTGCACAAGGCTGCGGCGCGAAAGCTGGTTGTCGGGGTTGCGCAGCGTGTCGATGTTCACCTTGACGGCTTCGGCGTTGAAGTCGGTGCCGTCGTGGAACTTGATCCCCTGGCGCAGCTTGATCGTGAACTCGGTCGCGTCGTCGTTCGCGTCATAGCTTTCGGCCAGAAGCGGGATCAGCTTCATGTCCTTGTCGAAGCCGAAAAGCCCCTGATAGACCAGCCGCAGCGAGGCTTGCGACAGCGTGTCATTGGCGATGCGCGGGTCCAGCCCGGTCAGGTTGGCCGAGACCGCGACGGTCAGGTCCTTGGCCCAGCCGGTCAAAGGCATCATCGCCGCCAGGCCAAGCGCCGACGCGGCAAGAAGCGATTTGAGTTTCATGTACCTCTCCTTGGTTCTAACTCTGATTGGCCGGCGCTGTCAGCCGAACAGGCCGACCGGGTGGCGCGCGACGAAATGCTGGGGCGCGACCTCGACCAGCGGCGCGACCACGGGCGGATCGCCGACGCTGCGCATGGGGCTGGGGATTTCGCCCTCGATCAGCGGGCGGTTGCGGTTGCGCGCCTCGGGCGAGGCGATGGGGACGGCCGAAAGCAGGCGGCGCGTATAGGCGTGCTGCGGGTTCTCGAAGATCTGGCGGCGGGTGCCGATCTCGACGATCTGGCCCAGATACATGACCGCGACGCGGTGGCTGACGCGTTCCACCACCGCCATGTCATGGCTGATGAAGATATAGGACAGGCGCCGCTTTTCCTGCAGGTCCATCAGCAGGTTCACCACCTGCGCCTGGATCGACACGTCGAGCGCCGCCACGGCCTCGTCCGCGATCAGGATGTCGGGTTCCCCGGCAAGGGCGCGGGCGATGCAGATGCGCTGGCGCTGGCCGCCGGAAAATTCATGCGGATAACGCTGCGCATGTTCCGGTTGCAGGCCCACATCGGCCAGCAGTTCGGCCACCCGGCGGTCGACCTCGCGCCCCTTGGCAAGCCCGTGGGTCAGCAGCGGTTCCGCGATCGAGAATCCGACCGTCAGGCGCGGGTCCAGCGAGGCGAAGGGGTCCTGGAAGACATACTGGATCTTGCGGCGGACCTTCTGCCGCTCGGATGCGGGCAGCGAGAAGATGTCGCGGCCCTGATACATGACCGAACCCGAGGTCGCCTCTTGCAGCATCATCACGGTGCGGCCGGTGGTGGATTTCCCGCAGCCGGATTCGCCGACCAGCGCCAGCGTCTCGCCCTTGCGCAGGCCGAAATTGATATGCTCGACCGCGTGGATGCGCCCGGTCACGCGCGACAGCAGGCCCTTGCGCACGTCGAAGCGGGTGACGAGATCGCGCGCCTCAAGGATCGGCTGGTCGGATTCGACGGTATCCTGCGGCGGAAACTGCTGGAAGCTGGCGGCGTCGCGGTGGTCGCCATCCGCGCGCAGCAGCGGAAAGCGGCGCGGCAGTTCCTGCCCGTTCAGTGCGCCAAGGCGCGGCACCGCGGCCAGCAACGCGCGGGTATAGGGATGCTCGGGTGACTGGAAGATCTGCTCGACGCTGCCTTCCTCGACCTTTTCGCCGTGGCGCATGACCAGAACCTTGTCGGCGACCTCGGCCACCACGCCCATGTCATGGGTGATGAACAGGACAGCCATGCCCATTTCTTCCTGAAGCAGCCGGATCAGCCGCAGGATCTGGGCCTGAATGGTCACGTCCAGCGCGGTCGTCGGCTCGTCCGCGATCAGCAGGCGCGGCTTGCAGGACAGGGCCATCGCGATCATCACGCGCTGGCGCATCCCGCCCGAAAGCTGGTGGGGGTGGCGGTCAAGGATGCGCGCCGCATCGGGAATGCGCACCTTTTCCAGCATCCGCAGCGCCTCGGCGCGGGCCTCGGCCGGGCTGCAATCCTGATGCAGGCGCACGGCTTCGGCGATCTGTTCGCCCACGGTAAACACCGGGTTCAGCGAGGTCATCGGTTCCTGAAAGATCATCGCGACATCGTTGCCGCGGATCTTTTCCATCTGGCGGAGCGGCGTCTTGGTCAGGTCGCGCTGCTGCCCGTCGCGGCCCGAAAGCGTGACCGTGCCCTGCGTGATGCGCCCGCCGCCGAATTCGACCAGCCGCATGATGGCAAGCGAGGTGACCGATTTTCCCGAACCGGATTCGCCCACCACGGCCAGCGTCTCGCCCGGCGCAATTTCGAACGACAGGTTCCTGACGGCCTGAAAGGCACCGCTGTCGCCCTTGAACTCGACGCCCAGCCCCTCGACGCGGATCGTGGCGCCGTCCTTGGTTTCCATGCGGGTCATTTCGGCTCCTTGGGGGCGGGGGCGGAAGCCTGGGGGCCATCCGCGTAAAGATAGGGAAAGATCAGCCGGGTCAGGGCCGCGGCATCCGAGGCGCTTTGGTAGCGCGAGGTCATCAGCGCCACGAGCGCCTCGAACAGCGCGATGGCGGCAAGGCCGGACGAATTCAGGACGGGCTGGCGCGCCGGCACGATGAAGGTCTGGTCGCAAAGCTGGAAGATGGGCGAGCTTTCGCTGTCGGTGATCCCCACGCAGGGCACGCCCCGCGCGCGGGCCAGCCGCAGAAAGTCCAGCGTCGCCACCGAATAACGCGGCAGCGACATGGCGATGACCAGATCGCGCGGTCCCATCCGGCCGATGGCGCTGGCCAGCCGCTCATAACCGCCGGCACCGTCCAGGATTTCGCAGCTGCGCAGGAAATGCTCCGCCGATCCCGCGAAATAGGCCAGCGCGCGCGCTGCGCGGCCAAAGCCCAGAAAGCCCACCTTGTCGGCGGCGACCATGCGGTCGACCAGCGCCTCGCATTTGTCGACCGGGCAATCCGCCGCCAGCGTCGAGATGTTCTGCTGCAAAGCCGCCAGTGAATCCTGCATCACCTCGGCCGAGGGGCGCTGGCTGGCGCGGCTGACATTCTCGATCGGTTGCAGCAGATCCTGATAGCGCCGGACGGCGATGGCGCGGAAATCGGCATAGCCCGACAGGCCCAGCACGCGCACGAACCGCGTGATCGTGGGGGCCGAGACCTCGGCCGCCTGGGCCAGATCCTCGATCCCCATCGTCGCGACAAGGAAGGGATTGGACAGGACGAATTCGCCGACGCGCTGCTGGTTGGCGGTGAACTGCGCCCAGTTCGCCTCGATCATCTTCTTCAGATCGTCCATCGCGCCTGCGCCTCCCTCGCCAACGTGAAAAACAAATTACATTCGTCCATGCGAATGGCGCGTTTATTTTCACATCCGGTTTGGGATGGCAAGGATTCGTGCGCAGGTTGTCCCAGGCTGACGAAAAGAGGCCGCGCAGAGGAATGCGCGGCCCAAGTCAGGGAAGGTCGTCGGAAAGGAGGCTGGGCCTATTCTATGGCAAGGCCGCCCTGTCCCGCGCTCGCATGGCCGGCCCGCGCCTCGGCCCGGGCGGCGATCAGGAATTCGCTGCGGTCCGAGGCGCAGGCCAGGCAGATCGGCGCATGCCCGGCCGAGGGATCGCGGTCCATCTCATGCGCGATATAGGCCTGGTGGCAGTGATGGCAGCGGATGCGCGCGGACCAGGGGTCGTCGACCTCTTTGCGGGGATCATGGGGGCGATCCTCGACATACCAGCTGCGGCGGGCCACCCCCAAGGCGGCGGCATAGATGCCGACCGCGATGACCAGCGTTATCGGAGGCGCCCAGATCCCCCCGAAGCTGCCGCCAAAGACCAGAAGGAAGCAGCCCACGGCCGAGGCCAGAACCCACGCTCCCAACCCGCCGGGATTGACCAGCGGCACCCGGCCGGGACGGAATTCCAGCATGTCGGCCCGGATTCCGCGCAGATAGCACCAGCCGATATGCGTCATCGCCACCCCGACCCAGGCCACGATGATGACGCCCTGGAATTGCAGCGTCAGCAGCAGATAGCCGAAGACATTGGTCAGCATCACCAGGAAGATGACCACGGTCATGATGATGACCCAGACTGTGCGCGGCCACGAGATCTTGAAAGCCCGCGCGAAGAAGTTCTGCATGTTGGTCGAGGACAGGTAGAAGTTGATCGTGTTGATCCGTGTCTGGCTGACCCAGACCAGAAGCACGCCGAAGGGGCCCATCAGTGCGACGATGCCGATGATGGCCGAAGTCTCGGACAGCGCGCCCTCGATCGGGATGGTATGGGCGATGAAGATGCCCACGGCCCCGTTGATCAGCAGCGTCACGGCATAGAAGGGGATGCCGAAGGTGTAGTTGCCGTTGAAGGCCGAATCCTGTTTCCGGCCAAACCGGGCCACGTCCCAGGTCATCATCACCACGACCCAGACGCCCATGTAGACGGTAAAGGCGAACCACCAGCCGGGCACGCCGACATCGACGCCGCCCGCCGGAAGGTTGGTCAGCCAGTCCCCGGAATAGCCGTGCGAGGCGATTGCCCAGATCACGCAGGCCATCAGTCCCAGCACGTAAAGCGGCAGCAGGATGCCGTTGATCCGGTCCAGCCAGGTCCGCACGCCGCGCATGACCAGCGGCGCGCTGTATAGGCAGACGATGAAATACCACAGGCTCATCGGGCCGCCGAAATAGTCCTGAAGCGCGATGGCGACGATCGTGCCTTCGGCGATGGCGTAATAGGTGATGGTGACGCCGAACAGCAGCGCCGCGAAGGTTGCGCCGACCTGCCCGAAGACTGCGCGCGAAAACAGCGCGACGCTGGTGCCGCTGCGCGCCGCGAAACGCGCGGCGATGTTGCACAGGATGCCATAGATCACCGTCGAAAGGGCGATACCGATCAGGGTGTTGACGGTTCCGACGGTCAGGGCGACGGTGCTGCCGACGACGACCCAGAACATCGCGCTCATCAGGCCGAACCAGGCCATCGACAGCGAGAATCTGGAACTGCGCCAGGTCGGGGGCACGATGTGCAGCGAGAAATCCTCGGCCGCGGCGTGCCGCAGCACCTCGGGTTCGTCGTGATAGATGATTTCGGGCGGGGGAATGCTTCCGGCAAGGGTCATGGTTTCAGACTCCTGAGGGTGAAGGGGGGCGGAACCGGGCATCCGGCACGCATCAGGCACAGGCCGACGGGCGATCCCGAAAGGCCGCAAGGTTTCCGTGCAGACTGTGGCTTGTGATCGCCTGCGAAAGCTTCGGTCCGGTTGCGCCGAAAGGCGGGCAGGGGGGAGGCTGCCTTTTCATGCGCTGGCAGAAGCTGGTCGCGGGCGGGGTGCGTCGTCCGGTATCCGCGTGAATTCCGTCGGGTGGGGGCGGCGGCTTGCGTCGCCGCCCCCGGTATTCATCACCGCCTCAGGCGGCGATGCGGGCGCGGTCGGCGGCTTCCTTGCTGAGCACGGCCAGGGTCTTGCCCCAATAGGGGACGACCCGGCGCTTCATCATCTCGCGGAATTGCCGCGTCGTGTTTTCCAGCAGCTGGCCGTTGCCCCAGTCCAGGATGACGCCGTATTGCCGGATGCAGTCCATGTCGATGAACTCGCCCGAGCGATAGCGCGCGGCGATGGATTCGGGGTCTTCGTCAAGCCAGGCCAGCCGGGATTCGGCGATCCGCTTGCGCTCGGTGATGGTGGCTTCGGCATCGACCTCGTATTCGGCGAGGTCGCGGTCGATCACCCGGATGACGACGCCATAGTCGATCAGCGCGCGCTCGACGCTGACATATTCGTCGGCCACGTCTTCGCAGACCAGTTGCGGGTCGCGCATCAGGGGATCGCCAACCCCGCCGCCCCCGGCCGAGGGCCGGGTAAAGACGTCATCCAGCTCGACCGGAAGGTTCGAGAAGATGGACCCCAGATAGCGCTGCTTTTCGGTGCCCTTGTTCAGCCAGACGCCGTGCGGGATCGAGGGCAGGCCCCCCCACATGCCCCAGGTGACAGAGCGTTCGCGGTCGCAGCAATAGGACACGACGATCCGCTCTCCCTCGAAGACCGAACCGCCTTTTTCGGCGCCAAGCCCGCCGCGGGATTCACCGGGACCGGCCGAGTCCTGCACGAAGTCGTGGCACTTGGTCAGGACCGGGGCAAGGCGCTCTTGCCCCTCAAGCGGCTGGACGCCGTATTGCGCACCGAAGACGGGGGCGGTGGCGTTGAATCCGTCGCGCCCATTGCGCCCGCCCCAGCCGCCGGCCATCCAGTCATACCACATGAAATATGGGCGGCCCTGGATCCGGGTATCGCGCCCGCCGACCAGCAGGTATTCAAGGTTGAAGGCGCAGCCCATGGTCCTTTCGGGCAGGATATCTGCCCACAGCCCGAAGACCGAGTTCATCAGCTTTTCGAACGGTCCCGAACAGAAGCCCGCGCAGGGGCTGGGCCATTCCGCGTTTACGACGGTGCCCGGCTCTCCGACATTGACGGTGACGGCGCGATACAGGCCCGAATTCAGCGGCAGGTCCGGGAACTGGTATTTCGTGCCCGCGACGATCCCCGCGAAAGACCCGCCATAGGCCGCGTTCAGGAAGGTCGAGATCTGCGGATGCGACCCCGACAGGTCGTAATGCGCGTGGTTTCCGTCGATGGTGAACTTGATCTTGATCGGGATAAGCCCTTCCTCAAGCTTGGGGTCCTGGTCGATGTAATCCTCGGCATACCAGGTGCCGTCCGGCAGCTCGGCCAGGCGGTTGCGCATCAGCACCTCGACCCAGTCCTGAACCTCGCGGAAGGCGGTCTTGATGGTCTCGACGCCGTATTTGTCGCAAAGCCGCTGGATCTCGCGCTCGGCGACGGCGGTCGCTTCGGCCTGGGCCTGCATGTCGCCGATGACGTCGCCGGGGTTGCGGGTGTTCGCGGCGATCATGCGCGCCACGTCGTCCAGCCAGACGCCCTTGCGCCAGACCCGGACAGGGGTGATGCGCAGCCCCTCGCCCATATGGTCAAGGGCGGTGATGTTGAACGAGCCGGGCGTCGCCCCGCCCATGTCCGCCCAATGGCCGTTCGCCTGCGAATAGCCGATCAGTTCGCCCTTGTAGAACATCGGGCGCAGGATCCGGGTGTCGTTGAAATGGCTGCCGCCCCGGAAGGGGTCGTTGATGATGAAGACGTCGCCCGGATTGATGTCGTCACCGAATTCCTCGATGATCGCCTTGCAGGTATAGTGCAGCGTGCCGACATGGGCCGCGATGTCGCCGGTCCCCTGCATCACCAGGTTCCCCTGCGGATCGCTAAGGCCCGAGGAAAAGTCGCGGCAATAGATCACGAACGAATAGCAGGTCCGAAGCAGCTGCTCGGCCATCTGGTCGACGATGTTGACAAAGGCGTTGCGCAGCACCTCGAAGGTGATCGGGTCAAGCTCGGACTTGAAGACGGTCAGGCGCTCGGCCGGGGGCGGAGGCGACTGGATGCCCTTGTCGGACAGCCCGGCAAACTTGTTCTTGCTGGTCATTGGATGTGTCCTTCATGTTCCTGTTGGGGGCGCCGGTCAGGCCGCGCCAAGCTTGATCTGGATGTTCAGCCATTCGTCGATATAGGCCACGTCGCCCGGAGGGATGACGGTGGTCGAGTCGAGCTGGTCGATGATCGCGGGGCCCTTGATCGAGACGCCCGCAGGCAGGTTCTCGCGGTCGTAAAGCGTGGTGGTCACGGCTTTCTGCTGGCCGTGGAACCAGACCTCGCGCGTGCCCTTGGACGTGGCGCGGGCCTGCGGATCGATCGTGACCCGCGGGAAGGAGGGCTTCGGCGTGACCCCGATCGCGCGGACCGTCAGGCGATAGACCTCGACGGGGAAATCCTCGCGGCGGAAGTTGTGGGCCTTTTCGTATTCGTCGTGGAAGATCGCCAGCGCCTCGTCCATCGAGGCGACCTGACGCGGGACCGGAACCGCCAGCGAGCGCCATTGACCGCGATAGCGCATGTCGACGAAGCGCTGGAAGGTCATGTCCCCGGCCGCGACGCCGTCGCGTTCCAGACGGTCGCGGCCTTCATGTTCAAGGCGCTGGAAGGCGGCCTCGATATCGGCCGGATCGGCCGAGGCGGCGTCCTTGAAGAACATCTGGGTCACGTCATGCTGGACATCGACCAGCATGCAGCCGACCGCCGAGGTCACGCCGGGATTGGGCGGCACGATCACCACGGGAATGTTCAGTTCGCGTGCGATGTCGACCCCGTGCAGGGGGCCCGCCCCGCCGAATGCGACCAGCGCGAAGTCCCGCGGATCATGTCCACGCGCGATCGAGATCAGGCGCACCGCGTCGGCCATGTTGGCATTGGCGACGCGCAGCGTGGCAAGCGATGCCTCGACCGTGTCCAGCTCCAGCGGCTTTGCGATCTTCTGCATCGCCTCAAGCGCCGCGTCGCGGTTCAAGGCCTTCTTGCCGCCCGCCAGGGAATCGCCGACGCGGCCAAGGATGATGTTCGCATCCGTGTTGGTCGGTTCGGTCCCGCCCGCCTTGTAGCAGGCCGGGCCGGGGGTCGAGCCGGCCGATTGCGGTCCGTTGCGCAGCGATCCCGCCTTGTCCAGCCACGAGATCGAGCCGCCGCCCGCGCCGATCGTCAACACCTCGATCGAGGGGAAGCAGATCGGGTGGCCCCAGTCGACCTCCCATTTGTCGGTCATCCGCAGGTGGCCGTTCTCGGCCAGCGAGATGTCCGCCGAGGTGCCCCCCATGTCCAGACCGATGGCGTTGCTGTATCCGCAAAGCTCGGCGAAATATTTGCTGGCGATGGCCCCCGCCGCAATCCCCGATGCCGCAAGCCGGGCTGCGTATTTCTCGGCCGTGGCCGGGGTCATGACGCCGCCGCCCGAATGCAGCAGCAGAACGTCGGCGCTGTAGCCGGCCTCGGTCGTGCGCCGTTCGATATCGCGGGCATAGGGGCGGATGATCGGCGCCAGGATCGTGTTCGCCACCGTGGTCGAGAAGCGGTCATCCTCGAAGATCTCGGGATGGGTCTCGTGCGAGGTGGTGATCGCGACGTCCGGGCCCAGTTCCTCGGCCAGGATCTCGGCCATCCTCAGTTCATGCGCGCCGTTGACGTATGAGTTGATGAAGCAGACGGCGACCGCGGTGACCTGCCGCTTGCGCAGGATGCGGGCGATTTCGCGGGCCTGCACCTCGTCCAGCGGCTCGATGATCTCGCCCCGGTAATTGATGCGCTCGCCCACGACGAAACGATCGCGGCGGCGGACATAGGGGGGCGTTCCCTCCTTGTAGGCGTCCCAGGGATCCTCCCTTGTTCCACGCCCGATTTCCAGGACATCGCGAAAGCCACGGGTCGTCACCATTGCCGCGGGCTTGAAATTGCGCGTGATCAGCGCATTCGTCGCGACCGTGGTGCCGTGGGTGAACAATTCGACATCGTGCCAATCGATATCGGCGGCCTCTGCCCCGTTCATGATGGCGTCGATGGGATTGAGCGTGCTGGGGACTTTCGCGACCGTCTGGTTTCCATCCGAATCCAGGACGAAAATATCGGTGAATGTCCCGCCCACATCAATTGCAAGACGCACGCGTGCTTTCTGCGGTGCCGAGCCTATGCCCGCTCCGTCCATGCTCATTATGACATTCCTTTTGATTTGCGTGAGCAAAGTGATCCACAAAGCGCGGATCGCGCCATGTGAGAGACTGCATTTGATTTTGAGGGAGATGTCCTGCATCAGAAGGCACAGGTCGCGCCAAGCCGATGTTCGGCATTCTTCGTTGAATGCCAGTTCAGTTTACGCGATGACCTCGTGCGGCGACAAATGTTTTTTGAGGGCATCGCGGGGGCAGGGAAAGCGACATGAATTCAGATGCGTAATTGATATGCACAAGGGGCCGAAAGACCGTGAAAGCGAGGTTTGGCCCGATGGTGGGTGCCGGTCCTGCGATCAGAATTGTGACGGTTTCGTGGCGCTGGAAGTCCGCCCGGCCCATGCCTGCGAATCACCCGGAAATGCGGGCGGGGCTTCGGGAATCGCTGCCTCTGCCCAGCAGGTTGTCCGCCCAGGGCCGGAGCCCCATCGGGGACTGCGCTGCGGCGTCGGCAGGGTTGGCGCGACGGATTTGCCGATTATTGCGGCAGTGGCGAATTGCCGCTTCCCCGGTCAATTCGGGCGCGCCCGATCATCGGGTCGGGCTTGAACAATTGTTGACCGGTCATCGGCCCTCACATAGTGTCCACTTCACGCAGGGAGCTGCCGCCAAAGCCGGGCCAATGGAATTCAGCGAAAGGCTTGCGCAATATGAAAAGCGATGAACCTATTCATATCGGGGTATTGTTTTCCAAATCAGGGTGGACTGCGGTGACCGAACGCAGCATGTTATCCGCCACCGAATTTGCCATTGATGAAATCAATCAGGCGGGCGGCATCAATGGCCGAGAACTTGTGCCCGTCTATCGCGATCCGATGGGCGACCCGGCCTCGTACCGGAAATTGGCTCTGGATTTGCTGCGGGAAAGCAAGGTCAAGGTCATATTGGGGTGCTATACCTCGCAACAGCGAAAATCGGTGCTGAGCATACTGGACAAGGAAGCCGGTCTTTTATGTTACCCGGCGCAATATGAAGGCTTCGAATATTCCGAGAACATCGTCTATTTCGGTGCGGTGCCGAACCAGAACAGCCTGCTGCTGGCGCAATATCTGCTGGAAGAGCCTGCCCCGCGCCTGTTCATCGTCGGCTCGGACTATGTCTGGCCGCGCGAATCCGGCCGGATCATGGCAGATCTTATCGCCTCGGGCGGCGGAGAGGTGGTGGGCCAGCGCTATCTTGGGGTTGATGCGACCGCGCGCGACTTTGACGAGCTGGTCCGCGACATCCGGCGCTGCAGGCCGGATGTGATCTTCAACAATTTCGTCGGCCATTCCAACATGCAGTTCTATGCCGCCTATGGCGAGAACGGCCTTGATGCGGACGGGATGCTGGTCGCCAGCCTGACCACGAGCGAGGCCGATATCCGCGAGATCGGGGCCTCTGCGGTTGCGGGGCATGTCACCGCCGCGACCTATTTCGCGTCGCAGACCAACCGCTCCAACCGCGCCTGCCTTGACCGCTTTGCCGCGATGCGGGGAGAGCCGCCGGACGCCAACATGTGCTGGGACGCTGCCTATACGCAGACGCATGTGGTCGCGCAGGCCATGTCGCAATGCGACCCGGACAGCATCAGCTCGGTCCGGTCGGAGATTCTGGGCAGGTCCTTCGATGCGCCGCAGGGGATGGTGATGATCGACCGCCTGAACGCGCATAGCTGCGTCTGGCCCAAGATCGGCATCGCCCGCAAGGACGGCCAGTTCGACATCGTCGCGGAAACCGACCGGGCCGTGCCGCCCGATCCGTATCGGACCGTCTATACCCTGGCCGAGGATGGCGAGATGCCGGCGGATGACGCCACGCCCCGCATCCTGCATTCGGGCAGGGTTCAAACCCATGCGCACGGCCCCGGAGCCGAGCTTTTGCTGAACCGGGCCAGGTAGTCCACTCCGTTCGTCCAGAAGGATCCGAGATGCGGCCTGCACGAAGCGAGCCCTATGCCAGCGAAAAAGAGCAGCCCTTTCTGATCAAGGACCTGCGTTCCCTGAAGATATTGCTTGTTCAGCCCGCGAATGGCGAGGGCGTGGCCCTGCGCTCGCATCTTCAGCGGATCGGCTGCGACGTCCGGGAATCCTGGCCGCCGCCGATCTCCTACCCCGAGGATGTGGACATCGTCTTCGTGATGGTCGACCGGGTGATCGAAAGCAAGCTGACCTTTCACTGGCAGGCGGACGATCCCTCGGCGGTGCTGATCGCGGTGATCGACTATGAAAGCCCGCTGGCCATCGACCGGCTGCTGCACATGCGGGTGAATGCGGTGATCGGGCTGCCGATCCGGCCCTTCGGGATTCTCACCAACCTTCTGGCGGCGGTCAACAACCACCGGCGCGAACAGCGGTTGCGCCTGAACCTGTCCCGCCTGCAGGCCAAGCTGGAATCCTGTCGCCGGGTCGAGCGGGCGAAGCTGGCGGTCATGCTGACCGACAGCCATTCCGAGGAAGAGGCCTACGGCATCCTGCGCCATCTGGCGATGCAGCGCCGCACCACCGTCGACGCCGTCTCGAGCGAGATCCTGTCCGGCCTGAACTGGCGCGAGGACGAGGCCAGCCGCGCCGGACGCTAGCCGCGCGGGCTGGCTTCGGGGGGATGGGCCGGGCGGGTGCTGTCCCTGACGATCAGTTCGCCGGTGATCAGGACCTTGCTGGCCGGCTGGGGCTTGCGCGCCTGAAGCAGGTCGTCCAGCAGGCGGATCGCCATGGTGCCGATCCGCCGCTTCGGCACGTTGATCGAGGTCAGCGCGGGCTGGGTCATCGCGCTCATCGGCAGGTTGTCGAAGCCGACGACCGAGACATCGCCCGGCACGTCATGGCCGGTTTCGCGCAGCGCCCGGATGAAGCCATGCGCGATGATGTCATTGGCGCAGAAATAGGCCTGGGCGATCTGGCTGCGGCCGGACAGCTGCTGCAGGCTGTCGCGATGCGCCCCCTCCAGCGTGGAATCGACGGACAGGATCGCGTCCGGGTCTTCGTGCAGGCCAAGGCTTTGCATGGCCTGGGAAAAGGCGCGGCGGCGCAGGGCGAAATTGGTGACCTGCGCGTCGCTGCCGACCATCCCGATCCGCATGAAGCCGCATCCGGCCAGATGCTCGACGGCGGAATGGACGGCCTGGTCATTGTCCATGTCGACGAAGTTCAGGTTCAGGAAGGGATGATAGGTGTCGATGAACACCATCGGGCGGGGCAGCGCCGCGATCTGGCGGACCTCGGCCTGCGACAGCTCGGTCCCCAGAATGACCGCGCCGCGCAATCCGCCGTCGCGCAGGCTTGCCGCGATGTCTGGGATCTCGGCCGCGTCCAGGCTGACTACCTGCAGCGAATATCCCCGTCGCGTCGCCTCGTGCGACATGCCGTCGATGTAATCGGCGATGAAATGGTTGTGGTCGCGGTTCACCGTATGGCCGTGCCGCGCGATCTTGAGAAACCGGATCGTGGTTGCGCTTTCGTCACGGGGCCGGGCGCGCCGCGGCATATAGTTGAAATGCTCGATCGATTCCAGAACGCGCAGGCGCGTCGCCTCGGAGATCTCGCCCTTGCCGTTCAGCACCAGCGAGGCCGTCGCGGCCGAGACCCCGGCGCGCGCGGCCACTTGCCTTAGGGTGATCGCCTTTGGCGGGTCTTTCTGCATGATCGTCGGCCTCAAGTTCTTCATGTTCACTAAACAGGAATAGCTGCGGACGCCACCGGGCAAAACCGGCTGGGAATCATATTGAACGAAGCGGAAATACTTGCTAGCAATTTAGTAAATCAACATCATGTTTACTAAACCGTGGGGAGGCGGCATGAGTAAGCTGGATGGACGCCTTGGCGTGTTGATGCTGCTGGTCGTCGCGCTGCTGGCGATCGGCGGTGCGGTTTCGGGCGGAACCTATCTTTCCGCCTTCAACCTGCAATCCATGGCAAGCCAGGTTCCGGAGATCGGGCTGCTGGCCATCGGCGTGATGCTGGCCATGTCGGCGGGCAATGGCGGGATCGACCTGTCGGGGATCGCGCTTGCGAACCTGGCCGGGGTCGCGGCCGGGTTGCTGGTCAAGGATCTGGTATCGGTCGATGACGCGCCCTGGACCTTCTCGCTGGCCTTTGCCGCGGTCGCGGTGCTGGTCGGGCTGGCGGGCGGGCTGCTGAACGGGCTGATCATCGCGCGGCTGGGTATCACGCCCATCCTGTGCACGCTGGGCACGCAGATGCTGTTCACCGGGCTGACGGTCGTCATCTCGGACGGGCGCGCGGTCACCATCGGTTCGCCCGAGCCGCTTTACCAGCTGGGCAATGGCGTCATCCTCGGGCTGCCGATCGGCTTCCTGATCTTCGTCCTGATCGCGCTGGTGCTGGGGGCGGTGCTGCGCTTCACCCCGTTCGGGCTGCGCCTGATGCTGACCGGGGCGAACCCGCGCGCGGCCGGGTTCTGCGGCTTCGACAAGGCGCGGATCTTTACCGTCACCTATGCTTTGTCAGGGATGCTGGCGGGATGCGCGGGGGTCATCATCGCCGCGCGCAACGTCAACGTGAAATGGGATTACGGCACCAGCTATCTGCTGATCGCGATCCTGATCGCGGTGATGGCGGGCGTCCGGCCCGAGGGGGGCTATGGCCGCGTGACCTGCGTGGTGCTGTCGGCCGTCGTCCTGCAACTGCTGTCAAGCCTGCTGAATTTCGTCGGCCTGTCGAATTTCGTCCGCGATCTCGCCTGGGGGGCGCTGCTTCTGGCGTTCCTGGCGATTGGCCGCTTTGGCGTGATCGAACGGCTGGCAAGCCACCTGCCCATACCGCGCCGTTCTCGCGCGGCGCAGGACTGAACTGCGATCTTCGAGGACATGGAGGGAGGAGAAAAATGAAGAAAGTTCTGAAACTTGGTCTTGTCGCGGCCTTTCTGGCTTCGGGCGCAAGCGCGGCCCTGGCCGAAGGCACCATCACCACGGTCGTCAAGATCAGCGGCATCCCGTGGTTCGACCGCATGGAAACCGGCGTGAAGAAATTCGCCGAGGAGAACCCGGACTATACCATCTCGCAGGTGGGACCGGCCACGGCGGATTCCGCGCAGCAATTGCAGATCGTGCAGGATCTGGTGGCCAAGGGCACGCAGGCGCTGGCGGTGGTGCCGATGGACCCCGCCATCCTTGAGGGGATCTTCAAGCGGGCGATGGACCGCGGCACGATCATCGTCACGCACGAGGCCGACAACCAGGCCAATACGATGGTCGATGTCGAGGCCTTCGACAACGCCCAGTATGGCGCGGCGCTGAACAAGCGGTTGGCGGATTGCATGGGCGGCGAAGGCAAGTGGACGACCTTCGTCGGCTCGCTGGGCAGCCGCACCCACATGCAATGGGTCGGCGCGGGCGAGGAGAACGCCAAGACCCATCCGGGCATGGTGCTGGTCGATCCGAACAACGAAAGCTTCGACGACGCCAACGCCACCTATGAGAAGGCCAAGGAGATCCTGCGCAAGCATCCCGACATCAAGGGCTTCCAGACCTCGGCCGGGAATGATGTTCTGGGTGTCGGCCGCGCGATCGAGGAAGCCGGGCTTCAGGGCAAGGTCTGCCTTGTCGGGACCGGGTTGCCCAACCCCTCGGCCGCGTATCTGGACAGCGGCGCGATCACGGCCATCGGCTTCTGGGATCCGCAGAAGGCGGGCATGGCGATGAACGCCGTCGCCAAGCTGCTGATCGAGGGGAAAGAACTGACCGACGGCATGGATCTGGGCGTCGAGGGCTATGACAAGGTCACGCTGAAGGACGGGCCGGGCACCGGCAAGCTGCTGATCGGCAACGGCATGGTTCTGGCCGACAAGACGACCTACAAGGACTTCCTGTTCTGACAGTCCGCCCGCCGGGGCGTGGCCGTCAGCCGCGCCCCGGCCTTTGTCCTTACGACGGGGTCGCAGATGTCCGACAACCAGCCCGATCCGCCCTTCCTTGAGCTGCGCGGCATCCACAAGCGTTTCGGCGGCGTCCATGCGCTGCGTGGCGTGGACATGCAGATCCGCGCGGGCCAGCCCTATCACCTGCTGGGCGAGAATGGCTGCGGCAAAAGCACCGTCATCAAGATCATGTCCGGCGCCCATGCCCCCAGCGAGGGCGAGATCCTGCTGGACGGAACCCCGCATCCCAGGCTGACGCCCATCCAGGCGCTGCAGGCCGGGATCGAGACCGTCTATCAGGATCTGTCGCTTTTGCCGAACCTGACCGTGGCCGAAAACGTGGCCCTGGCCGAGCAACTGGTCAGCGGCGGGGGGCGGCTGCTGCGCGGGCTGGACCGCGGCCGCCTGACCAGCGTGGCCGAGCAGGCGGTCGGGCAGGTCGGCCTTGATCCCTCTCGCGCGCTGATGGCGACACCGGCCGGCGACCTGCCTCTGGCGGTCCGCCAAAGGGTCGCCATCGCCCGCGCCATCGCGCAAGAGGCGCGCCTGGTCATCATGGACGAGCCCACCACCTCGTTGACCCGGCACGAGGTCGAAACCCTGATCGAGGTCGTCCGCCATCTTTGCGCCAAGGGCGTCGCGGTGCTGTTCGTCACCCACAAGCTTGAGGAATGCTACCGCATCGGCGGGCAGGCCGTCGTGTTCCGCGATGGGAAATCGGTGGGGCAGGGGCCGATCGAAGGCTATACCCGCGCCGAGCTGTCGCAGCTGATGACCGGCCGCGCGATCGAGGCCCGGCGCTATCGTGCTGCCGCGCCGCAGGACGGCGTCCTGCTGACGCTGGACCAGCTTGGCTCGGGCGAGGCGTTTGGCAATGTCGATCTTGACCTGCACCGGGGCGAGATCGTCGGCATCACCGGGCTGTCGGATTCGGGGCGGAACGAACTGGCGCTGGCGCTGGCCGGGCATCGCCCCGTCACCGACGGCAATATCCGCATCGAGGGGCGGGCGCTCAGCCTGTCCAGCCCGGCAGACGCCATCGCCGAAGGCATCGGCTATGTCCCCGAGGACCGGCTGGCGGACGGGCTTTTCATCGAGAAATCCATCTATGAAAACGCCGTGACGCTGGTCCTGGACAAGCTTGGCGGTGCGCTGGGGACCATCGACAAGGCCAAAGGGCGGGCGGCTGCGCGGCGGATCTCCGAGGCGATGCAGCTGAACACCTCGGATATCGACCTGCCGGTGGGCGCGCTGTCGGGCGGCAACCAGCAGCGCGTGCTGATCGGCCGCTGGCTCAGCATCGAGCCGCGCCTGCTGATCCTGCACGGCCCCACCGTCGGGGTCGATGTCGGCTCCAAGGACCGGATCTATCGCGCGATGCAGGCAATGGCGGAACGGGGGATCGCGCTCATCATCGTGTCGGACGACCTGCCGGAGCTTTTGCAGAACTGCGACCGCATCCTGGTGATGAACGCGGGCCGCGTCCGGGCCGAACTGGACGGCGCCACCGCGACCGAAAACGACATCTACAAGGCCATGCTGGCCGCCAAAGAGACCGTGGAATGACCATGACGGATGCGCCCAAGGACACCCCCATTCGCCGCGCCTCGGCCCCGGATCGCGGGCAGGGCGGATTGCTGGACCTGTTCGGCCGCCGCCCCGAGCTTGTCAGCCTGGGCCTGCTGATCGGCATCTGCGTGATCGTCGCGGCGATCAACCCGGCCTTTTTGCAACCCTCGTCCCTGATCGATCTGGGGCGCGCCAGCGTCGTGACCGGGTTGTTCGCGCTGGGGGTCTTTGCCGTGCTAGCGGCGGGCGGCATCGATGTCAGCTTTACCGCCATCGCGGCGCTGACCATGTATTCGATCACGCTTTTCGTGCTGCGGCTTGCGCCCGAAACGCCGGTCTGGGTCATCATCCCGGTCGCCATCCTGTCCGGCGCGGCGCTTGGCGCGGTGAACGGGCTTCTGGTCCACGGCCTGCGGGTCGCGTCCCTGATCGTCACCATCGGGACGCAATACCTGTTCCGGGGCATCCTGCTGGCCTTCATCGGGACGGTCTGGCTGATGGAGCTGCCCCCGCAGATGGTCGCCTTTGGCAAGGCGTCGCTGATGGACATCACCACGGCCAACGGCGCGGTGGTGACGCTGCCGGTCTATTTCCTGATCTTTCCGGCGGTGGCGCTGATCACCTGGCTGATCTTTACCCGCACGCTGATGGGGCGGGCGATCTTTGCCAGCGGCGGCAACGCCGAGGTCGCGGCCCGGCTGGGCTATGACCAGCGGCTGGTTCATGTCTTTGTCTTTGCCTATGCCGGCGCGCTGGCCGGGCTGGCGGGCATCATCCATGTCTGCGCGAACCGGATGGCGAACCCCTTTGACCTGGTCGGAACCGAAATCGGGGTGATCGCCGCCGTCGTGCTGGGCGGGGCGCGGATCACCGGGGGGACCGGCTCGGTCTTTGGCACGGTGGTGGGCGTCCTGCTGATCACCGTGGTCAGCAACTCGCTGGTGCTGGTCGGCATCCCGTCAAGCTGGCAGCGCGTCGTCGTCGGTGCCTTCATCCTTCTTGCGGCGGCCTTTTTCGTAAAGCGCCGCCGTCACCTGCAATCCCATATCGCGAAGTGACATCATGAAGAAATTGCTGAACAAACCCGAAGATTTCGTCGACGAGATGCTGGATGGGATCTATCGCGCCCATCCCGAGGTGACGCATGTCGCAGGGGATCTGCGCTGCTATGTCACCGCGGCACCCGTCAAGGGCAAGGTCGGGATCGTGACGGGCGGCGGATCGGGGCACCTGCCGACCTTCCTTGGCTTCGTCGGCAAGGGGATGCTGGACGGCTGCGCGGTGGGCGGCGTGTTCCAGTCGCCCAGCTCGGACCAGATCCTGCAGGTGACGCGCCATGTCGATCAGGGTGCGGGCGTTCTTTACCTTTACGGAAACTATACCGGCGACATCATGAATTTCGACATGGCGGGCGAGCTGGCCGAGATCGAGGATATCCAGATCCGCACGGTCATCGGCAATGACGACGTCGCCTCGTCCGTGGTGGGAGAGGAACACAAGCGCCGCGGCGTCGCAGGGATCTTCTTCATCTACAAGGCCGCGGGGGCGGCGGCGGCGCGGATGCTGCCGCTGGACGAGGTCGCGCGGCTGGCCGACAAGGTGCGTGGCCGCACCCGGACCATGGGCGTCGCCCTGTCGCCCTGCATCATCCCCGAAGTCGGCCGCCCCGGATTTCAGATCGGCGCGGAGGAAATGGAAATCGGCATGGGCATCCACGGCGAACCCGGCATCTCGCGCGAGGCGCTGCTGCCAGCCGACGCGGTGGTGGACCGGATCATGGATCGTATCCTTGCCGAGACCGATTACGCCCGCGGGGATGAGGTTGCGGTTCTGGTCAACGGCTTGGGCGCGACACCTCTGGAAGAGCTTTACATCATCTTCCGCCGCGTCTCGCAGGTGATGGAGGGGCGCGGGGTCAAGATCCGGCACGTCTGGGTCGGTGAATTCGCCACCTCGATGGAGATGGCAGGGGCCTCGGTTTCGATCCTGCATCTGGACGACGAGATCGAGCCCCTGATCGCGGCCGGGGCACAGACACCCTTCTTCCGCCATTTCGGCGAGTGAGGCGCGGATGGCCTTCACCACCGATGACATCACCCGCCTGTTCGATGCCTTCGCCCGGCGCTTCGCCGCGGAACGCGAGGCGCTGATCGCGCTGGATGGCAAGGTCGGCGACAGCGATCTGGGCATCACCATGTCCAAGGGCTTTGCCGCCGCCCACGACGCCGTCGCCGATCTGGCCGCGCCGGTTCCGGCGGGGCAGATGAAGGCGGCGGGCGCGGCGCTGGCCAAGGCCGCGCCCTCGACGATGGGCACGCTGATGGCGACGGGTTTCCTGCGCGGATCGAAGGCGGTCGAGGGTGCCGGGACTCTGGACCTGACCGAGCTTGCGGGTTTCTGGCGCGCCTTTGCCGATGGCGTCGCGCAGCGCGGCAAGGCCAGGCCCGGCGACAAGACGGTGCTGGATGTGCTGGAGCCGGTCGCGGCCTCGCTTGAGGCATCCGCCCGGCAGGGTCTTGACCTGACCGATGCGCTGGCCGCGGCAGTGACGGTGGCGGATGCGGCGTTGCAGGCGACGCGCGACATGGTCGCCCAGCATGGCAAGGCCGCCGCCTTCGCCGAAAAGTCCCGTGGCCTGCCCGATGCCGGGGCGACGGTCGCCGTGATGCTGATCGAAACCATGCGGGACACGGCCGCGGCCTAGGCGCGCGAACAGGGGGAAAAGATGGATTATCGTCAATTGGGCAGATCCGGGCTGAGCGTCCCCGTTCTGACGCTGGGGACCTTCACCTTTGGTGGCGCGGGGCCGTTCGGCATGGTCGGCCAGCAGGGCGTCGCCGAGGCGCGCGAGCTGATCGATTGCGCGCTGGACCTGGGCATCGGCATGGTCGACACCGCCAACATGTATTCGACCGGCCTTGCCGAGGAGATCCTGGGCGAGGCACTGGCGGGCCGGCGCGACCGGGTCCTGATCTCGTCCAAGGCGCGGATGCGGATCGGCGAGGGCGCGAACGATCAGGGCGCAAGCCGCTGGCACCTGATCCGCGAATGCGAACGCAGCCTGACGCGGCTTCGCACCGACCATATCGACATCTATCACATCCACGAATGGGACGGGCTGACCCCGGTCGAGGAGACGATGGCGGCGCTGGACATGCTGGTCGCGCAGGGCAAGATCCGCTACGCGGGCTGCTCGAACTATACCGGCTGGCAGCTGATGAAATCCCTGATGGCGTCCGAGCGGCACAACCTGACCCGCTTCGTCACCCAGCAGATCCATTACACGATCGAGGCGCGCGAGGCGGAGTACGAGCTTTTGCCGATCGCGCTGGACCAGGGCGTCGGCGTCACCGTCTGGAGTCCGCTGGCGGCGGGCCTTCTCAGCGGCAAGCATCGGGGCGGGCGGATCGCGCCGGAAAGCCGGCAGGCCAATGGCTGGACCGAGCCCCCGATCCGCGATCCCGCCCGGCTTTGGGCCATCGTCGACGAGCTGGCGGCGATCGGTGAAAGCCACGGGGTCGAGGCGGCGCAGGTGGCGCTGGCCTGGCTGCTGACGCGCCCGGGCATTGCCAGTCTGGTCGTCGGCGCGCGCAGCCGCGACCAGCTGGAACGCAATGCCCGCGCCCTTATCGTCACCCTGACCGGGGACCAGCTTGCCCGCCTGGACAAGCTGAGCCGCCCACCGATGATCTATCCGCACTGGCATCAGGAGCAGTTCGCCAAGCCCCGCTTTGGCGGCCCTGAATTCGCGCTGCACCCAAGGGACGGGGCGGACCAGCGGCCTTTTCAGCAATAACGCTCGATAAAGGCCATCTGGTGGTCGCCGTAACGGTCGCCATGCGCGAAACCGGGCGGCAGGATGCGGTCGATTTCGGTGATGTCCGCCGCGTTCAGTGGGGCAGGGTCCCAATCGCCCAGATGGTCGGCCGTGCGCGTGCCGGGGATCGGGATGATGTGGTCGCCCTGTGCCAGAACCCACCCCAGCGCGGCCCCCGCGACCTTCCATCCACGATCCGCGCAAAGCGCGCGGAAGGGCGCCATCGCCGCAAGGTTGGCCGAAAAGTTCGGCTCGACAAAGCGGGGGTTGGTGTCGCGGAAATCGATCCCGGCGCGGAAATCGCGCTTCAGCGGTGCGCGACCCAGCATGCCACGCGCCAAGGGCGAAAACGCGACGAAGGCCACGCCCAGATCCTTGCAGGCCTGGATCAGGCCAAGCTGGGGCAGGCGCGTCCACAGCGAAAACTCGCTTTGCACGGCGGTCACGGGATGTTCGGCATGGGCGCGGCGCAGGGTCGCGGGCGCGATCTCGGACAGGCCATAGCCGCCGATCTTTCCCTCCTGCACAAGCTTCGCCATGGTCCCGGCCAGATCCTCGACCGGAATGGCGGGCTGGCGGCGGTGGATATAGTAAAGATCGATGTGATCGCGCTTCAGCCGTCGCAGCGACTCTTCAAGGCATTGGCGGATATAGGGCTCGTCATTGCGGACCTCGCGCGGGGGGCCGCTGACGATGGCGCATTTCGTGGCAAGGTGGATGTCCTGCCGACCCCATGTGCCAAGGATCTGTTCGGACACGCCCATGCCATAGATATTGGCCGTGTCGAAATGGCTGATGCCCCGGTCCGCGGCGGCGTCAAGACAGGCCAGCGACGTCGTCTCGTCCGTGGGGCCGAAGATTCCGCCAAAGCTCATCGTGCCAAGGCCGATGGCGCCGACCTGTCGCGTGCCCAGCTGTCGTTGTTCCATGCCCGTCTCCTTTTGCCGCGGTGCGGCAGGGAAGCGCGATGTGCGCCGCGCGTCAAGCGAAAGTGCCCGCATGACAGGTGCTTAGCTGGCGTCGCGGGTCTGGGTCGCGGGCGGTTTCGGCGGCGGGACGCCCATCACGTTCTTGTAGAGGAACCGTGTCTTCGAACCGCCTGTTGGTCCGCCAATCAGAACGCCAAACGGCAAAGGACAAGACATGCGCCGAATTTTCAATGAAACGACCGCGATTGCGGCCTGTATCTCGCTTCTGGCGCCACATGCCCTGCTTGCGCAATCCGCGGATGCCCTGAAGGACGCACAAGGCCAGGAACAGCAGGCCCCGGAGCAGGCGGCCCCGGAACAGGTGGCCCCCGCCGCACCGGAACAGGCCGCGCCGGAACGGGCACAGCAGCCCAAGGCGAAGGGCAAGCCCGCCGCGGCCTGCGATGATGGCTCGGCCCCGCCTTGCGCGGACGCGGCCACCGCCAGCCCCGCGCCGCAGGCGGCGGAAACCGCCCCGGTAGAGGCCCCTGTCGAGGCCCCGGCCCCGCAACCCGAAGCGCAGGCCGCCCCGCCGGTCGAAGCGCCTGCCGTCGAAGCACCTGCCCCCGAGGCGAAGGCAGCCCCTGAAGCCCCGGCGGAAGCCCCTGCTGAGGCACCTGCGGCCAAGGCCCAGGCCGATCAGGCAGTGACGCCGGATGAGCCCGTGAAGGATGCCAAGCCGGCGCCGCTGGACAATCCCGCGCCCCAGGCCGAAGTGCCGACGCAGGACGACCTTGCGGATGCGCTGAAGAAGGAAGCGGACGGGGCCGCGCCCGCGGCTCAGGAAAGCGCGCCCGTTCAAGCTGACAAACCTGCCGCGCCCGCCGAAGGCGACGTGACCGGCAAGCCCGCGGCCGAGCAGGTCCAACCGGCCCCGCTGCCCGAAAGCGCCCCGGCCGAGACTGCCGCCCCAGCGGCCGGTGGTGACGCCCCCGCCGCGCAAGTCCCGGCCGAAGCCGCGACGACTGAGAAGCCGGGTGCCGCCCAGACCGACGGCAACGCGGCCGACGGCACGGCGGCCGAGGCTGCCCCCACCGCACCCGCTGGCGATCCGGCAACCGACGCCGACGCCCTTGCCGCGGCGCTTGCCAAGCAGAACGGTGAGGCGGCGACCCCTGCGGAAACCCCCGCGGGCACGGCCGCTCCGCAGGCACAGGGTCAGGCCGATCCGGCGCAGCCTGCGACCCAGCCCGCCAAACCGGGCCAGGCCGAGACCGCCGCCCCCGCGCCCGAACAGGGCGCCAGCGAAACCGAAGCCGCGAAAGAGGCTGCCGGCGCACCCGAGGTGGCCCCGGTCGCCGCGCTGAGCGACGAGGCGGGTAAAGGCGAAGTGACCGAGGAAAAGGTCACCAAGGAAAACAGCCGCTCCTCGGCCGAGGATTTCGCGACCGACCTGACCAATGCGATGACCGCCGCCACCGGCGCGCCGGCGCAGGCCCGGACCGAGGCCAAGGATGATGACGACGACAATAAAAGCGATCTGGCCAAGGCGCTGCTGTTCGGCCTTGGCGGGGTCGCGGTCGGCGCGATGCTGAACAACAACCGTCAGGTTGCGCTGAGCAGCCCCGACCGGGTCGTGGTCACGCGCGGCGATGGCAGCCAGCAGGTCATCAAGGATGAGGTGGCCCTGCTGCGCCAACCCGGTTCGACCGTCGCGACCGAGAATTACAATGATGGCTCATCGCGCACGATCGTCACGCGCGCCGATGGCAGCAAGATCATCACCGTGCGGGATGCGGATCTGCGGGTTCTGCGCCGCAGTCTCGTGTCAGCCGACGGCACCACCACGCAGCTGATCGACGACACGGTCCGCGTCGATCCGGTCGATGTCGCCAGCCTGCCCGCTCCGGTCGCCGGAACCGGCATCGCGCTGGGGAAAACCAGCGAGGAGGATCTGCGTGCCGCGCTGCTGCGCGAATCCGACGTTGGACGCCGCTTCACCCTGTCCCAGATCCGCAACATCGCGCAGGTCCGTGCACTTGTCGCCCCGGTGAACATCGACGCCATCACCTTCGAGACAGGCTCGGCGGCGATCCAGCCCGATCAGGCCAAGCAGCTTTCGGCGCTTGGCGCGGTCATCCGCGAAGCGGTCGCCTCGAACCCGCGCGAGATCTTCCTGGTCGAGGGGCATACCGACACCGTCGGCTCGGACGCCGCCAACCTGGCGCTCTCGGACCGCCGTGCCGAGTCGGTCGCCCTTGCCCTGACCGAGTATTTCAAGGTTCCGCCTGAAAATATGGTCGTGCAGGGCTATGGCGAGCAGTTCCCGCGGATCCGTCAGGAAGGCGACGTGCGCGAAAACCGCCGTGCCGCCGTTCGTCGGATCACCGACCTGCTGCCGCAGCCGACGAAGTGACCTGACAGACCGGCGCGGCGATCTTCCGCGCCGGTCCCTTTGACAGCGATGCGGGCCAGACCGGCCCGCAGGTCGTGGCGCGCCTAAAGCAACTGGTCGTGCTGCTTGACCGTGCGGCAGGCGGCCGAATTTCCCTGACCGCAAGCGGCCCGCAATTCCGACAGGGATTTCCCCTGGACCGAGCCGCCCGAGGAACAGGCGCTTGTCGCCAAGAGGATGAAAAGCAGGGCAATCTTGTTCATGTGGTCCTTTCCGGAATGTGGCCGCGGTGGGATCAGACCAAGGCTAAGCGCAGAGCGCCCCGGACGGAAGCGTCCAGATGCCGCGCCCCGCGACGGGGTTGCGCTTGCCCCGCCGATGGCCAAGGTTGCGGGCCATGATGAGGGCCTGCCGATGCGTGACATGGAAATCCGAAGACTGACCCCGGATGAATTTCCGATCTTCAAGGCGATCCGCCTTGAAGCGCTCGGCTCCGAACCCGCGGCCTATGCCAGCAGCGCGAGCGACTGGGCAAGGCTTTCCGACGAGGAATGGCGCGGCAGGTTGCAGATTCCGGTCTTTGTCGCCTTCCGGGCGGGCAATCCGGTCGGGATCATGGGGCTGCTGCCCCAGCAGGCCAGCAAGATGAAGCACCGGGCCACGCTGATCATGGTCTATCTCCGCCCCGAGGAACGCGGAGGCGGGGCGGCTGAAGCGCTTCTGGACGCCCTCATCGCAGAGGCGCGCAAGGCGGGGATTTCCCAGATCGAGCTGAACGTCAGCTGCCGGAACCCACGCGCGATCCGCTTTTATGAACGCAGCGGCTTTGACCGGATCGGGATCATCCCGGCCGGAATGATCCATGAGGGTCAGGAAATCGACGAAATGATCATGGCGCGTCGATTGGCCTGAGCTTCGGTGACATGGCGGCGGCCTGCGCGGAAATATCGACCCTTCCCGGCACGTCGCGCAGGCCCAGATAGGCCAGCGGCGCAAGGCCGAAGGCCTTCTTGAACATGATCGTGAAGGCGGCGGGGTTTTCATAGCCAAGGTCCATCGCCACCGCCGTCACGGGCGTTCCCGCGGCCAGATGGGGCAAGGCCGAAAGCAGGCAGGCCTGCTGCCGCCAGCCGACGAAGCTGAGGCCGGTTTCCCTGCGAAACAGCCGGGTAAAGGCCCGCCGGCTCATCCCCAGCGCCCCGCTCCAGTCATCGATGGTCTCATGGATGTTGGGCGCTGTCATGAAGCGCCGGCACAGCGCGGCAAGGCGTTCGTCGCGCGGATAGGGAAGGGACAGCGGCAGGGCCGTCAGGCGCGCGATCTCGTGTCCCAGCAGCTCCATCAGCGCGCCCGGACGGCCCGACAGCGGGTATTCCAGCGGCAGCTCGAACGCCTCGACGATCAGCGCGCGCATGAAGCCGGGGATGCCGACGACCTGGCAATGATCCGGCATGCCCTGTGCCGCCTCGGGTTCGATATAAAGGCTGTGCATCCTGACCGCGCCGACGATCCGGACGTTGTGAACGGCGCCGGGGGGGATCCACATGCCGCGCTGTGGGGGCATGACCCAGGTGCCGTGGGGCGTCGTCATGACCACCAGCCCCGTCGCCCCCGAGATCAGCTGCCCCCGCCGGTGGCAATGGGGCGGGATCCGGAAGCCGTCGGGATAGTCGTTGGTGATCGCGACGATGGGGCGCGGCGTGTGGTCGACCGTATCGATATGGATGTCGCGCATGATTGGCCCACTTGCGTAACAATCAGGCCCAAACAAGGTGGCGGGCAGATTTCCCGATCTGTAGCCCTCGGGCATCGGCAGGGCAAGACGCCTGCCCGGAATCTCGGAGATGCCCCTTGTCAGACGCAGCAACCGTTGCCCCGCCCCGCAGTGGCGCGGCCTCATACCCGGTGCTTGGCGCAGCCAGCCTGTGCCATTTCCTGAACGACATGATGCAGGCGCTGCTGCCGGCGGTCTACCCGATCCTGCAGGGGAATTTCTCGCTGTCCTTTGCGCAGGTCGGTTTCCTGACCTTCGTCTATCAGGTGACGGCGTCCCTGCTGCAGCCGTTCATCGGCGCCTATACGGATCGCAGGCCGCTGCCCTATTCGCTGCCATTCGGGATGGCGTCCTCGATGCTGGGGCTGCTGACACTGGCCTATGCCCCCAGTTATCAGGTGCTTCTTGCGGGGGCCGTGCTGCTGGGGATCGGTTCCTCGATCTTCCACCCCGAGACGTCGCGGATCGCGCGCCTGGCCTCGGGCGGGTCGCATGGCATGGCGCAGTCGCTGTTCCAGGTCGGGGGCAATTTCGGATCGGCGGTCGGGCCGCTGGCCGCCGCCTTCATCGTGCTGCCGCGTGGACAGCAGGGGCTGGCGTGGTTCGCGCTGGTGGCGCTGGCCGGGATGATCGTGCTGAGCGCACTTGGCCGCTGGTATCAGGTGAACGGCCATGCCCGCCGCCCCGCCAAACCGCCCGCGCGCCACGCCCTTCTGTCGCGGGGCAAGGTCGCGATGGCGATGTCGGTGCTGATCGCGCTGCTGTTTTCCAAGTATATCTATCTTGCCAGCTTCACGAGCTATTACATCTTCTTCCTGATCGAGAAGTTCGGCTTGCAGACCCAGCAGGCGCAGCTGTGCCAGTTCGTGTTCTTCGGCGCGGTGGCTGCGGGCACGATCGCAGGGGGGCCGATCGGCGACCGCTTCGGGCGCAAGCCGGTAATCTGGGCCTCGATCCTGGGCGTGCTGCCCTTTACGCTGCTGCTGCCGCATGTCGGGCTGACCGCGACGATCATCCTCAGCGGGATCATCGGCTTCGTCATCGCCTCGGCGTTCCCGGCCATCGTCGTCTATGGGCAGGACCTGATGCCGGGGCGCGTGGGCATGGTGTCGGGCCTGTTCTTCGGCTTCATCTTCGGGATCGGCGGGATCGGGGCCGCGCTGCTGGGCGGGCTGGCCGACTGGAAGGGGATCACCTTCGTCTTCGACCTGTGTTCGGTGCTGCCGGTGATCGGTATCCTGACCGTGCTTCTGCCCGACACGCGCGAACAGCATGGTTAGGCGGTCGGCCGGCGTCCGAAAGGGCTAGAGGGTCGAGGAGTGCCGGGGCACCAGCTCCGGCATCGCCGCCTCGATCATCCGGGGCTTGCCGTCGATCCGGTCAAGCAGCAGCTCGACCGCGCGTTCGGCGATGTCGGGCAGATGCAGGTCGACGGCCGTGATCGGCGGCCGCGACAGCTTGGCGCGCAGCCCGTCATATCGCGTGACCAGCCGCAGGTCTTCGGGAATGCGCCGGCCCAGTTCCTGCGCGGCCCGCACCGCGCCGCTGGCAAAGGCGTCGACGGCGGCAAAGATGCCGTCGATCCGGGGATCGTCGCGCAAGGCCGCCAGCGTCGCGCGATAGGCGATCTCCTCGCCCTCTTCTTCGTCCAGCGCAAGCAGTCTTGGGGCATGGCCGTGGGTCTGCGCGAAGGCGCAATAGGCCGCGCGGCTTTCGATCTGGCTGGTGCGCTGGCTTGCCCCGACCAGCGCCATGACATTGCGGCAACCCTGTTCTTCCAGATGCGTCAGCAGCAGGCTGGAAGTGTCACGCGAGCGCAGGTCGACCGCGGGAATGTCGGGGCGATCCGGAACCGTGCCGATAGAGACGATCGGCGTCTGGCGCTGTTCGAAATGCGCCAGCACCGGATCGTCGCGCATCGGTTCGACCAGGATCACCCCGTCGAAGCCCGCCGAGACATAGCTTTTCGCCGAAGGGTGGGGCGGGATCAGGCATAGCGCCAGGTTGCGGGTCAGCGCGGACATCGCGGCCGATGCGGCGATCTCCATCAGGAAGCCCAGCCGCGACGGCCCGGCGGCGACAGCGAAGGGCATCGACGAGGCCAGCGCGATCGTTCCGGTCCGTCCGCTGCGCAGGGCCACGGCCGCGCTGCTGGGGTGATAGCCGATCTGCTCGGCCAGCGCCTGGATCCGCCTGCGGGTTTCCGGGTCGACATGGCGGCGCCCGCTGAAGGCATGGGACACGGTCGTGACGGATACGCCCGCGGCCTTCGCAAGGTCCGAAATCGTCGGTTTGGCCACCCATGCCTCTCGTTCAAACAGTCTTCGCGCCAAGCTAGCAGCATTGCCGTCTGATGCAACAAAACGATTTGCACGAATCGGCGGAGGTGATACGCAAACGGATAGCAAAACGATTTGCATGAATGCGAACATGGCTTAACAACAGGGAACGACGATGAATTCCGATGCGAAGACTTCCTCTGTCGCCGATCCGGTGGACCAGGTCCTGCCCACAAGGGAGCTGGTGCTTTTCGGCCTGCAACATGTGCTGGTCATGGCGGCCTCACCGATCACGGCGGTGTTTCTGGTGGCCCAGACGCTGGGCTTCGATGCCGGCCTGACCGTCTCGATCATCAGCGCGACCTTTCTGGTCTGCGGGATCGGGTCGATCCTGCAAAGCCTTGGCCCGGCGGGGCTGGGGGCGAAACTGCCCTTCGTCATGGTGCCCGGCGGCGCGCCGATCGCGATCTTCATCGCCATTGCCAGCCAGACCGACGTGCAGACGGCGGTGGGCGCGGTGCTGATGACCGGGGCGTTCTATTTCCTGGCTTTGCCGGTCTTTCGCCGGCTGCTGCGCTTTTTCCCGCCCATCGTGGTCGGGACCATGCTGCTTCTGGTCGCGGTGAACCTGGTCAAGATCTATGGCGGCACCATCACCGGCAAATCCGGGACCGAGGGCTTTGCCGACCCGGTCAATGTCGGGCTGGCGCTGGCGACGATTGCCCTGACGGTGATCTTTTCGCGCGTGTTCACGGGCACCTTGCAGCGCATTTCGGTGATGCTGGGGCTGGTCGCGGGGACGTTGCTGGCCGCCGCGCTTGGCAGGCTGGACCTGACCGGCGTGATGGCGGGCCCGATCATCGCGCTGCCGCACCTGTTCCCCTTCGGAATGCCGAAATTCGACATCGTGGCGTCCTTGCCGCTGATCATCTTCTCGATCATCTCGATGGCCGAGGCGACCGGGCAGACCATCGCCACCGCCGAGATCGTCGGGCGCAAGGGCGACGCCCATGCCATCGTCCCGCGCACCATCCGCGCCGATGCCGTCGCCTCGATCCTGGGAGGGATGCTGGGCACCTCGCTCATCATCACCTCGGGCGAGAATGTCGGCATCGTGCGTGCAACGGGCGTGCGCTCGCGTCTGGTCACGGCGATGGCGGGGGTGATCCTTGTCGTGATCGCGCTGATCGCGCCGGTGTCGCGGCTGGCCAGCCTGCTGCCCGGCCCCGTGATCGGCGGCACCGCGATCATCGTCTTTGCGATCATCGGGGTGATCGGCATCCATGTCCTCAGCCGGGTCGACCTGCGCGGGCATGGCGCGATGTTCACGCTGGCCTCGGGGCTGGCGATGGGGCTGATCCCGATCCTGGTGCCCGGCGTCTACAGCCAGTTTCCGCAGTGGTCCCAGATGATCCTGGGCAACGGGCTTGCCATGGGCACGCTGACAGCGGCGGTGGTCAACGCGCTGTTTCAATTCAGTTGGCCGCAACTTGTCCAGACGAAGGAAAATACACGATGAACGATCTGTGCCGGGCTTTTGCCGTCACCGAAAACCTGGTTGTCGCCCCCGGCCGGATGCTGCTGGAGGACGGCCCCCGGCCCGGCATGGCGGTGCTGCTGCGGGGCGGGCGTTTTCAGGCGGTCGATACGCTGACGGCCCTGCGCGCCCTTCACCCCGGCCTGCCGGTGGTCGAGTTGCCGGACCACCTGATGATGCCCGGCTTCATCGACACCCACACGCACCTGACCCAGTCGCTGGGCAAGTCGCTGGTCTTTGGCGAGCCGTCCGAGATCTTTCGCCGCATCTGGGTGCCCTTGGAGGGCAGCCTGGATGAGCGCATGGTCTATCTGTCTTCGAAGCTGTCGGCCCTTGAATGCCTGCGCGGCGGCTTCACCACTGCGGTCGACGCGGGAACGCGCTCGGCCGGGCATCTGGACCGGCTGGTCGAGGCCGCGCGCGAAACCGGCCTGCGCCTTGTGGTCGCGCGCATCTGCAACGACCTTGGCGGCGCGGCGGTGGTGCCCGACCGTGCCCAGATCCTGCGCGACGCCGAAAACCATCTTCGCGCCTATCAGGGCGACCCGCTGATCCACGCCTCGCTGGCGATCTCGATCCCCGAAGTTGCCAGCGACGCCATGCTACGCGAGATTTCGGGCATGGCGGCGGCGGCGGGCGTCACCTTCCAGACCCATGTGAACGAACATCTGGTCGCGGTCGAACGTTCGCTGGTCAGCAATGGCCGCCGCCCGCTGCAACATCTGGACCATGTCGGCGCTCTGGGTCCGCAGACGCTGCTGGCCCATTCGACGCTGGTCACCCCGTCCGAGCTGAACCTGCTGAGGGATACCGGCGCGGCCGTCGCCTATAACCCCGTCGCCTCGACCTGGAAGGGCAATGCCGTCGCGCCCGCGCTGCAGATGCAGGCGCTGGGGATCCGCTTCGGGCTGGGGACGGACGGCACCCGCGCCGACGGGTTCCGGCTGATGGACGCAGGCGAGACGCTGCAGCGCATCGCCTACGGGCTTGCCTCGGGCGACAGTTCCTGCGGCGGTGGCGGGCTTTGGCTGAACGCGGCGACAAGCATGGCCGCCGATGCCAGCGGGCTGGGTGCGGTCACGGGGCGCATCGCTCCAGGGTTGGCGGCAGACTTCCTGCTGGTCGATCTGGACCGGCCGGAGTTCACGCCATCCCATGATTTGGGATGGGAGCTGGTCCGTTACGGCAGCCGCGACCAGATCGACGCCGTGTTCACCAATGGTCGCCTGCGCATGGTGCAGGGCTGGCCGGTTGACTGGGACGCCCGCGCCTTGTTGAAAGAGGTCCGCGACCTTGCCGCCCCGGCCATCGCCGCCGCGCCGATCCAGCGCATCCATCCCACGGCTGACAGCCTGCTTGCCACGAGGTCGTTGTGACTGTTTCCGCCTTCGTTCTTCTGTCCCTGCTGGTCGGCGCCTCTGCCTTTGTGCAGGGGGCGGTCGGCATCGGCTTTGCCCTGATCATGGCGCCGGTCTTTGGCTTCGTCGATGCCAGCTATCTGCCGGTGACCCTGCTGATCCTGATGCTGCCGCTGAATTTCCTGGTCGCCTGGCGCGAGCGGCGCACCATCGACCGCAAGGGGACGCGCTGGATTACCGCAGGCCGCTTCCTGGGCACCTTCCTGGGCATGGCGGTTCTGTTCGCGCTGAGCGTGCGGCAGCTTGAAATCGCGGTCGGCCTGCTGACCATTCTTGCCGCAGTCGTGGCCTTGCTGTCGCCGCCCTTCGCACCCACGCGCAGTGCGTCCCTGGGCGTCGGGCTGTTCACCGGCGTGACCGAGACTTCGACCGGGATCGGGGGACCGCCGCTGGCGCTGCTTTACCAGCACGCACCGGGGCCGGTGCTGCGCGCCACCGTCGCGACCTGCTTTCTGGTGGGTGAGGTGATCTCGCTGGTGATCCTGATGATTGCCGGTCGGGTCGGGCAGGGGCAGCTTCTTGCGGCGCTGTACCTGACACCCGCCGTCCTGCTGGGCAGCATGCTGTCAAGAACGGTCCATTCCCGCGCCAACGGGCCGGGCCTGCGGATGGCGGTGCTGATCTTCTCGATCGTCAGCGGCGCCGCGCTTCTGCTGAAGGGCTAGGGCGGTCGTTCTTGCGTGACATGGGAGAGGATTTGGAAAGGGCGGTGCCGCTTTTTCGGCTGCGCCGGACCTGATCTTTTCGACAAGTTGGCGGAACAGGCGAACGGGTGCATCCTGTTGTTACTGAGGAAAGCCTAGAGGGAAATTCTGCATCGACAGGAGGTCGGTCCGGGAGGGGGCCGGCCTCTTTTCATGTCCATTCCCGCCCTTGTCCGTCTTCACGATTTCCGCGTCTTGGCCTCTGCCTTGCGCCCGATCCGGTGGCGTCCGCGCATGGCGGGTTGTCGGATCATCGCGTCGGCCTGCGGGGTCTTTGCGTCGGACGAGCAGGTCGAAACTTTATAATAATTCATCATAATAAACTGTAATTGCTTAATTGCATGTCGCGGCTTGCCGTTCTTTTCCGCACGCAAAATCGCAGCCCCACGAAATTCTTGACAGGTGGTCCGCCTTTTCGCCAGTCTGACCGAAGATGCCCGGGTCAAACCGGCATCCTTCATACCCCGCTCAACCCAGGTTGATGACGATCCGGAGTTCGCGCCTCCTGGTACAGGGATCATAGCGAAGCTGGCCGCAGGCCGGTTCAACTGTGACACCTGGAGGGGGCATGACTGCCGATCTTCTGATTCATGACGCGTTTATCTATGTCGACCGCGGTTGGGAAATTCCGTCGGGCTGGATCGCCATCGCGGGCGGGCGCATTCAGGCCGTTGGCGACAGCGGCAGCGCCGCGCCCCCGGCCAAGCGCCGCATTTCCGCCAATGGAAAGCTGGTGACGCCGGGGCTGATCAACTGCCATCACCACATGTACCAGAACCTGACCCGGTCCTATGCCCCGGTCACGAATGGCAGCCTGTTCGAATGGCTGACGGGTCTTTATCCGCTTTGGGCCGGGCTGGACGAGGAAGCCGTCTTTGCCTCGACCTATGTCGCCATGGCCGAGCTTTTGCTGGGCGGCTGCACGACCTCGATGGATCACATGTATGTCCATCCGAAGCCCTTCCTGATCGACGCCCAGTTTAGGGCGGCCAACGAGATCGGTTTTCGCTTCTACGCGACGCGCGGCTCGATGACCCGTTCGGTCGAGGATGGGGGCCTGCCGCCCGCCTCGGTGGTCCAGGACGAGGATGTCATTCTTGAGGACTCGGTCCGCCTGGTCGAGAAATTCCACGACGCGTCGGCCGGGGCGATGAACCGCGTGGCGCTGGCGCCCTGTTCGCTGTTCTCGGTGACCGAGCGGATCATGTCCGAATCCGCCCGGCTTGCCGACAGGTACGATCTGCGCCTGCATACCCATCTTGCCGAAGACCCCGAGGAAGACACCTATTGCCGCGAGGTCTATGGCTGCACGCCGGTCGAATATTTCGAACGCGTGGGCTGGGCCTCGGCGCGGTCGTGGGTGGCGCATTTCATCTATCCCAAGCACGAGGAGATCAAGCGGCTGGCCCATGCGGGTGTCTGCACGGCGCAATGTCCCTGTTCGAACATGCTGATCGGCGGGGGGTCGGCGGACCTGATGGGGCTAAGGGCGCTTGGCATGCCGGTCGGACTTGGCTGCGACGGATCGGCCTCGACCGACAGCGCGTCGCTGTGGCTTGAGGCGCGCACCGCGCTGCTGCTGGGCCGCTACAAGAACGGCCCGCATTCGATGTCGGCGCGCGATGCGCTGGACGCGGCCACGCGGGGCGGCGCCGCCTGCCTTGGTTGGGAAGACGAGATCGGGCATCTTCGCCCCGGCGCCTGTGCCGATCTGGTCATCTGGCAGATGTCCGATGTCTCGCTTGCGGGCGCGCTGACCGACCCGGTCGAGGCGCTGCTGCGCTGCGGACCCGCCACGGCGGGCACGACCATCGTGAACGGTGTTCCTCTGGTCGAAAACGGCCAGCCCAACCTGCCCGGATTGAACGACGTGCTGAAAGAGCACCTGAAACAAGCGCGGCGGATACAGCGCCTGCACCCGTAACCCATCACAGCCTGGATCGCGGACTGGTCAGGAAAGGAAAACCGTCATGACCGCAGCAAGCAAGATCTACGCAAGTCAAGATACGTCAACGGATGTCGGAAGCGTCGAGGAGTTCATCCCGCTTCCCAAACGCATTGTCCTGGGGGCGCAGCAGGCGCTGGTGTCAAATGCCTGGCTGGACCCGATCTTCATCGCCTCGGTCGCGGGATTCTCGGCGGGGCTGGCGACCAATCTGGTCTCGGCCACCTTTCTTGCCGCCGGGCTTGTCACGCTTGTCCAAAGCACCCGGCTGGTCAGGCTTCCGATCGTGCAGGGGCCTTCCTCGGCCTTCTCTCCGCTGGCGATCGGCTATTACAAGGCCGGTTCGATCGCCGCGGCGGGGTTCGGGCTGTTCATCGGGGCGGCGATCATCTTTCTGGCCGCGATCACCGGGCAATTCGCAAAAATCCGCGCGGTCCTGTCGAAATCCGTGTCGGGGGCGATCATCACGCTGGTCGGGATCTCACTGACCGGATTCGCCTTCATGGAGTTCTTCGGCGGTCCGGGAAGCCCGCATTTCGGTACCGGCTACAGCTTGCTGATCGCCGCGATCACCATGGGGACGGTCGTCCTGTGTTCGGGGCTGGGCGGGCGCGTGCGGACCTTCGGCTTCCTGTTCGGCCTGATCGTCGGCAATGTCGCGGCGGCCATGGCGGGGCTTCTGGATTACTCCAGCGTCGGGACCGCGCCGTGGCTGGCCTTGCCGAAGCTGCTGCCCTATGGGGCGTGGAGCTTTGACCCCGGCATCACGATCACCATGATCATCGTCTTCTTCGTCGCGGTGGTCGAAGCGGTCGGCATGTACGAGGCGACCGCGATCCTGGCCCGGACCGAGCTGGACGAAAAGCGCATCAACATGGGCATCGCGGGCGAGGCGGGCGGTTCGATGCTGTCCGCCCTGCTGGGGGCCTTCGGGACGACCGCCTATGCCCAGAACCTTGGCGTGGTCAAGCTGACCGGCATCGCCAGCAGGCATGTGGTGCGGGTAACCGGGATCATCTTCATCGTCCTGGCCTTCATCCCCAAATTCGGCGCGATCCTGGTCGCGACGCCCGCACCTGTCATCGGCGGATTGTTCATTCCCGCCGCCGCGACGGTCATCATGGCGGGGATCCAGATGGCCGGAATCGAGCGGCGGGGTCCGGCGCAGAATCTGGTCGCGCCTCTGGGCATCATGGCGGGATTGGGGGTGCCACCCTTGGCTGACGCGCTGTCGCCCTCACTTTACCCTCTGCTGGCGGAAATGGTGCATCACCCGATCGTGGTGGGATCGGTCGTGGCCATCCTTGCCGAGCTGGTCCTGGTCAGGCTGCCCGAGGCGCTTGGCAAGGGGGATGCCGGGTCCGCCAAGGCGACCGCGGGCGTCCCTTCCGATCACCTCGGGGGATAGGTAGATCCGAAGGGTGCGGCTGGACATGAGGTTCCAGCCAAGGTTCGCGCCTAGGCGGTTCTCGGTCCGCCGGGGCGCCTGCCGGATTTGATCCGCGCGCCCAGCCACAATCCCACCAGCATCGCGGGCAGGAAGATCAGGGTTCCGGGTGCAAGCAGGGGCAGGGCGGTCCAGGCCGGACCCGGACAGAACCCGCCAATGCCCCAGCCGATCCCGAACAGCAGCGCCCCGGCCAGAAGCGGCCGGTCGATCCTGCGATTTTTGGGGATGTCAAAGGCTGGCTCCAGCACCGGAGTGTTGCGGCGCCAGACCAGCCGATAGCCGATGAAGGCGGTCAGCGTGGCGCCGCCCATGACAAAGGCCAGGCTTGGATCCCAGCTTCCCGCCACATCCAGGAAATTCAGCACCTTGGCCGGGTCCGACATCCCCGAGATCACCAGCCCCAGCCCAAAGACCAGACCGCACAGAAAGCCCCAGGCCGCACGCATCACGCGCCCCCCGGCAAGTGGCGCAGCAGGAAGACGGTGACAAGGCCCGCCGCCATGAAGGTCAGCACCGCCGCCAGCGCGCGGGGCGACAGGCGCGCCAACCCGCAGACCCCGTGCCCCGAGGTGCAGCCCGATCCAAGCGCCGTGCCGGTGCCGACCAGCAGCCCCGCCAGCGCCATGCCAAGCGGGTTGCCCGGCACCGTCTGCGCAACCGTTCCGCCCAGGGCCATGACGGCCAGCGGCGCCAGGATCAGCCCGGCCAGAAAGGCCAGCCGCCAGTCGCGATCCCTTGGCGCGCCGGGCAGGGTGACCACGGCGCCGATCGCACCCTGCGTGATCCCGGAAATGCCGGCGATGCGCCCGAACAGCCCCATCACCATCACCGCGCTCAGCCCGATCAGCACACCGCCCAGCAGCGAGGCCCAGGGCGTGAACTGCGTTTCGATCCCGATATCCATCCGCATTTCCCGACTTTGCCGAGGCGCTTGCCTTTGGCGGCATTCGCCCCGTATATATTAAGAATGTCTAATTCAGTCAACGCTAATATAATGCAGCCGGACAAGGCGACCGCCACCCTTCAGGACCGGGCGGATCACGTCGCCGCGCGGCTGGCGCTGGTCGCCAATGCCAAGCGCCTGCTGATCCTGTGCGAGCTGACCAAGGGCGAACGCTCGGTCGGGGCGCTTCAGGCGGCCGTGGACCTTGGCCAGTCCGCGCTCAGCCAGCACCTTGCCAAGCTGCGCGAGGCGGAAATGGTCGAGACCCGCCGCGAGGGTCAGACCATCTTTTATCGCATCAGCGACCCCGACCTCGGCATCCTGATGGCGGCGCTTTACGAGGCCTTCTGCAAGGACCGGTGATCGGGTGCATCGGCGCCGTAAAGATACGCGGCCGCGCGCCAGGCATGGTGGCCCAGGCTTTCCAGCACCCGGTTTGCCTCGACCTGCGCAAAGGCATCCGCCGCGGTCAGGTTTCCGGGCGATACCGATGCCAGCAGATCGGCACGGGTCCGTCGCGCCTGAGCGGCAAGATCGCCGGCCGTATCCGCAAGCGCCGCAAGCGTCGCGCCGACGGCGGGCGAGATGGTCCAACCGATGGGGGCGGCTTTCGCGCCAAGCCCTCCCTCGGTGGTGATGGTGGCGCAAACCGTCTGCGCATCCGCCATTGAACGCAGGCACAGCCCGTTGATCTGCGGATCGCAATATGGCGCAGGGGCGGGGCCCTGATCCAGCCCGCCCCCCTTCACGGCCTGAATCAGGCGCGAGGCGTGGTCCAGCGCGTGCAGCAGCTTCGTCATGCGCGACTGCTCTGCCCCTGTCGCGGGCGGCTCCTCAAGTTCGGACAGAAAATCCCTGACCCGATCAAGCCCGGCCTCCTGCTGGGCCAGATCCCCCGGAACGCGATCGGCATCCCCTTGAAGCGCGGAGATGACCCGCCCGGTCGTCTGCGCCAGAACTTCGGCAATGGCGCGGCGGGCCGTTTCGATGGCGACGATGGGATTTGCAAGCGCGCTGGGATCAAGCGCCCGGGGAAACGGCCCCTGCTTCGCGGGCAGGATGCGCTCGACCGTTCGGGTGAACCATTGCGTGGCCGGAAGAAGCACCGCGACACCCACGACATTGAATGCCGTGTGATAGGCCGCCAGCAGCGTCACGCCGCTGACCAAGGGTTCAAGCCCGCGCATCAGCCTGACCGCGAAGGGAAAGGTGACAAGCGCGATGATCGCGGCCATCAGCTTGAACAGCACATAGGCCAGTGCAAGTCGTTTGGCCGTGATGCTTGCCCCGATGGCCGCCAGTGCCGAGCTTGTCGCGGTTCCGATGTTCTGGCCGATGATCAGCGCCGCGCCCTGCTCCAGATTGACCGCACCGGCGTAAAAGGCCGAAATCGTGACCGCGATCGCGGCCGTCGACGATTGCATGACGGCGGTCATCGCAAGGCCGATCGCAATCAGCGCGGCCAGCCCCATCGCGCCCGAGATCCAGCCGACACCCGCCTGACCCAGTACGGCGGGCAGGTCCGAGGGTTGCAGGCTGTCCGCCAGTCCCCCCATGCCCTGTTGCAGTGTCGTCAGCCCGTACAGCACCATGGCAAAGCCCGCGACGGCCCCGCCCGCGGCTGCGATCCTTTGCGAGCCCAGCAATCGCGCCAGCGCGCCAAGGAAGATCAGCGGCAGCGCGAAGGCGGACAGGGACACGCGGACCCCGATCAGCGCCACCAGCCAGCCCGTCCCGGTGGTGCCGACATTCGCCCCGAAGACAAGGCCAAGCCCTTGCGGAAAGGTCAGCAGTCCCGAACTGACAAGGCCGATCGTCGTCATCGTGACCGCGCTAGACGACTGCACCAGCAGCGTGACGACCGCGCCCCAGAACGTGCCCGAGATCGGGGTGGCGGCGGCCTTGCTCAGGATCGTTCTCAGCGCCGTTCCCGCAAGCTCTTTCAGGCTGTCGGTCATGACCGTCATGCCCAGCAGGAAGATCCCGATGCCTCCAAGAACGGCAGTCAGGGTTTGCATGCAGTCCCCCTTTCCCTTGCGGCCGCGGGCGATGGAAGATCCGCGCAGATCAGGACTGTATTGAGCGCATGGCCATGTGTTCAAGCGCCATTCCGCGCCGTCGGGCAGGGCGGGACATTGGCGCATCCTTGCCCGTCCCGGTCTTCTGGATGCTGGACCTGCCGCCCCCAATCGTGCGACTGCACCCCGCGAAGCGGTCAATCAACGACGGATGAGATGATGCAAAGTGAAAACCGGGTTGCGATTGTCACGGGTGGCCTGACGGGTATCGGGCGCGCGGTGGCCATGCGGCTGGCACGCGGCGGCGCGACGGTCGCCATTGGTGCGCGGCGCGGGGCAGCGCCGGAACTGACGCGCGACCTGACCGCGGAATTTGGCGACCGCATCGGTTTTGGCCAGCTGGACGTGCGCGATACCGAGGGCTGCCGGGGCTTTGTGGCGGATGTGCTGGCGCGTCACGGGCGGGTCGACATTCTGGTGAACGCCGCCGGGGTCTATGAAGAGGGCGCCGTCGCGGGGCACAGCGACCGCCTGTGGGATGACACCATCGACACCAACCTGACCGGCACCTTCAAGATGATCCGAGAGGTCATGCCCGGCATGATGGCCCAGAAATGGGGGCGGATCGTCAACATCGCCTCGGTCGCGGCGCATCAGGGCATGGCGCAGAACGGCGCCTATTGCGCGTCCAAGGCCGGGCTGCTGGGATTGGGGCGCTGCGTCGCGCTGGAAGGTGCGGCGGCGGGCGTCACCTGCAACAGTGTCAGCCCGACCTGGGTGGAAACCGAGATGCTGAAAACCTTCATCGATGCCGAAGTCGCCGCCGGTGCCCCCCTGGCCGAGGTCCGCGCGAAGTATGAGTCCTCGAACCCGCAGGGCAAGCTGGTCCAGCCCGACGAGGTGGCCGAGCTGGTGGCCTATCTGGCCAGCGATGCCGCGCGTGGGGTGACGATGGCCGATTATCAGATCAACGCCGGCTCGCTTTGGTGAAGCCGCTGGCCGATCAGGCGGGGGGCGTCGCAGATTGCGGCATAGTCGCCCCGCCACGCGGCCTTTGCGGCGGCATTGTCGAAGCGGGCATCCGCCGCCAAGATCTGCGCGTCGGCCTCGATCAGGCGCCGCACCCCGTCTGACAGCCGGACGCGGTCCAGCCATTCGGTGCGGTCCAGCACGGCCATATGGTTGGCATCCGGGGCAATGGCCGCATCCGCAATCAGGTTGAACCACGCCACCCCTGTGGGCGGGGTCAACCCCGTCAGAAAGGCCGCGGCCGCCCGCACATCCGTCATGGGAAAGGTCAGCCCGCGCGGAATGGCCCCGGCCTCGCGACAGGCTGCCAGCACGATTTCGCAGATGTCGCGCGGGTTAGGCGCGTCCATGTCGTAAAGCGAGGGCAGGCGGACGATCGCCGCCGGAAGGCCCGAGCTGGCGATCTCGGCCTCGGCCGCGATCTTGGCCGCGCCATAGCCGGAACAGCCGTCGAACAGCCGGGCCGGGCCTTCGGCAAAGGGTCCGCCGGTTTCGGGGAAGACCGCGGTCGAGGATGAAAAGCGCAGATCCGCCCCGGCGTCGCGGCAGAATTGCACGACATTGCTGATCCCGGCGCGGGACCATTCCTCCATCCGTTCACGATCTACCGCCAGGTTCACGGTCGCGGCGCAGTGGATGACGTGGCTGACCTGCCGCGAGAGGCCGGCATAGGTCGCGGCGTCCAGCCCGAACATCGGCACATCGATCTGGCCCGCAAGGACGACGACGCGGCCTTGGTGCTGCGCGGGCACGACGCCCTGAAGACGCGTCTGCGGATCGCGGTTGCCGGGGCGGACAAGGCAATAGACGACCTGATCCGCGGGCAGGCGGTCCAGCGCCGCCGCCAGCACATGCCCGCCCAGAAAGCCCGTCGCGCCGGTCAGGAACAGGCCGGGGCGATCCACCCGCGCCACGCTGGCCCCGCTGTCATTGGTCAGCAACTGGTGCAGGCGCGCAAGCGGCAGGTTCAGCGCCCAGTCGAAATCGACGCGACGGCCATAGCTTTCCTCAAGCGCAAGGACCAGATCCACGCACATCAGGGAATCGCCGCCCAGATCGTGGAACGAGCGGTCGGGGTCCAAAGCGGCGGCATCGCAGCGCATGATCCGCGCCACCTGCGTCAGCACCGCAAATTCGCCGTCCGCATCGGCCTGAACCGCAATCTCGGGCAGCGCCTTGAAGTCGCATTTGCCCGAGACCTGATGGATGGGAATTTCCTGCAACCGGACCAGATAGGACGGGATGCAATAGGCGGGCAGAACCTGCCGCAGCGCATGGGCCAGCGCGGCGGGTATCCGCGGCCCGCCACCCTGCCAGCGCGAGGCGTTCCGCGCCGCCTGCTCGGCATCGGCGGTGTAATAGAAGACCAGCGCCTGACCGCTGCCCTGAATGTCGCGCACCCATGGGATCGCCTGCCCGAAGTCCAGCGGCCCGGCCATGGTCTGCGTCAGCTCTGCGGTCTGGATGCTGTGGCCGCGCAGCTTCAGCATATGGGCGACGCGGCCCAGAACGGTGATCTGCCCGTCGGCCGCGACGATGCCCTGATCGCCGGTGTCGTAAAGGCGCATCTCATGGCCGTCGATGACCAGTTCGCGAAACCGGCGGGCGGTTTCCCCGGGGCGGTCCACATAGCCGGGGCCCAGCATGCGCGGGCCTTCGAAATGCAGCAGGCCCGCGGTGCCGGGCGGGCAGGGCCGGTCCTCATGGTCCAGCACCACGGCCCGCAGATGCGGCATGGCCTTGCCGACTGCCGTGCCCGCGGCCTTGTCCCGCAGGCCCGTGACCTTGGACATGCAGATGTCATGGGTTTCGCAGATGCTGTAAAGGTTCCACAGCGTGACCTGCGGCAGCTTGGTCTGGATCTCGGCGATCAGGCGGTCGTGGACGACCTCTCCGTTCAGGATGACGCGGGCAAGGGGCAGGGCCGCGCCGACAGCCGCATCGACCGGGCCAAGGATCTTTTCCAGGAAGGACGGCGTGAACAGCATTTCCTGGATGCCGTGATCGGTGATGAACGCGGCCAGCCCCTGCGGCGACAGCAGCTCCTGCAGCGTCGGGAAGCAGATTTCCGAGCCGAAGCGCAGCGGGCGAAACATCTCCCATATCGCGAAGATATAGACGCCGACTTTCATGCCGGGGCTATAGGGCGCGTATTCCTCGCGCCAGTGATAGGACAGAAGGGCGGCGTCATGCGTGACCGGAATGCATTTGGGGCGGCCGGTGGTGCCCGATGTCGCCACAAGATAGATCGCATCCGTGGGCCTGACCGGTGCCGCCGTGATGTCAGCGGGGGCGGCGCCCAGGAACCCGGCGGCATCGACCACGCGGCACCCGGCAGGCAACTGGTCCGGCCTTGGCGGCTGCGATGTCAGGATCAGCGAGATCCCCAGCTCTGCCACGATATTCTCCAGAACCGCCTTGGGCATGGCCGGGTCCAGATGCACGAAAGGACGCCCATCGACCACGCAGGCGGTGACCGCCGCGCCAAACAGCGTCCCCGGCACGCCATAGACCGCCACGGCCTTCTGTTCCGCCAGAGTGGGCCGCGCGGCGGCGATGAAGCCGCCCAGTTCGGCATAGGTCATGCTTTGTCGCCGGTCCCTCAGTGCCGTCAGGTCGGCAAAGCGGGTCAGGGCAGTCGCGATTTCGTCGGCGATCGAGGCATAGGGCTGAGACATGCGGGTGCTACCGTTAAGGACAGCCAACGTCGTCAACGCAAACTGCCGCAAGGTCAAGTGCGGCGATGGGGGCGGCTAGTCCGCGTCCGGCCATTCGAATGCACGCGCCTGCTCGATCGCCGTGCGATCCGCGGTAAAGACGATGAAGTAATCCTTGCTGGTGTCCCGGTCCCCGATCACCCGCAACTGTTCAAGGGCTACGGCCACGGTTTTCTCGCCCAGACCAAGAAATCCCCCGACATCCACAAGCACGGCCTTGACCCGGCCTTCGCTGTCGATGACGAGATCGTCAATCTCGCCAACGTCCTTCCAGCTGGCATCCGCCTTGGTCACGGTCGCGCCTTTCTCGGGCGGGGTCGGGGTGGCGTAAAGCCGCTTGCCGATAAAGGTCCGGGCCGAGATGTCCTGCGCGGCTGGCGCGTAATCGAAGCCGGAGGGGCCTGCCGGTTCATCCGATCCCGTCGCGGCGCCCTTTCCGGCCGAGGGGGCGACCGTGGGTGCGGCGCTTTCGGCCGTGCCCGGCACCTTCGTCACGGGCGCATCCGTGGCCCCCGGTGCATCACTGCCTGCGGGAATGCTGGTCGTGTCCGTCGCCTGCTGGGCAAGGACCGGACCGCCCAGAAAGACCACCGCCATCGCAAGCACAGGGATTGCGTTCATGTCCGATCTCCGAAGTTGATTTCAATGTGCTGCGTCCGGCCCCTTCGGCCGTCGCAAGTTCAGATCATCGGCATGCCGCCAGTGACCGCGATCGTCGCGCCCGAGACATAGCTGGACATCGGATCGGCCAGCATCACATAGGCCGAGGCCAGTTCCACCGGTTGCGCGGGCCGCTTCATCGGATAGGATTGCCCGAATTTCGCGACATCCTCGGCAGGAAAGCTTGCGGGGATAAGGGGGGTCCAGACCGGCCCCGGCGCAACCGCATTGGCGCGAATGCCCTTTTCGGCCAGCAATTGGGCAAGGCCCATGGTGAAATTCTGGATTGCGCCCTTTGTCGTCGCATAAGCGAGAAGTTCCGGATTCGGTTTGTCAGAGTTTATCGACGCGGTGTTGATTATCGAACTGCCCGAGGGCATGTTCGGCAGCGCCGCCTTGATCAGATAGAACATGGCGTCGATATTCACCGAAAATGTTCTGCGCCACTCCTCGTCCGAGATTTCCGCAATGCTGTCGAATTTCATTTGATGGGCGGCATTGTTCACAAGAACATCAATGCGGCCGAATTGTTCCACCGTGCGTTCTATCACGTTGCGGCAATGCTCGGCACTGCCAAGATCGCCCGGAATAAGCAGGCATCTCCTTCCGGCTTCTTCGATCAGGCGCGCGGTATCACGCGCGTCCTGATCCTCGTTCAGATAGGCGATGGCGACGTCCGCACCTTCGCGGGCATAGGCAATCGACACGGCCCGCCCGATGCCACTGTCGCCACCCGTCACCAGCGCGACAAGGCCTTCAAGCCTGCCCTTTCCCTGCCACGAGGTCTCTCCGTGATCCGGTTTCGGGTCCATCACCTGGAAAGTTCCGGGCAGTTCCTGGGTCTGCTCGGGGAACGGGGGTTTGGGATAGTGTTTCATGCTGCTCCCTTCTGCTTCCTGGGGCCGCGCGGCAGGAAGGTGCCTGCGACTGGCACCCTGACCGCCATCAGGGCAGCCCCAACAGCCAAACATCGGAAATGTTCCCGAAGTTTTTTGATTTTCTTCCGCAGGATCATTGGGCCAGCCGCTGTCCTGCATCCGCGTGCAAAGGTTGCATTCTTTGTCGGTTCTTTGGAACCACAGTCATTTTCATGGCGTTCGTTCGATGCAAATAAGGAGGACGCGTATCATGAAAGGAATTCTGGCCTGGTTGCTTGGCGTTCCGATCGTTGTGATTATCCTGCTGTATGTCACCGGGATATTTTGATCGACAAGGAAAGGGCCGCTTTCGCGGCCCCTTCTTTTTGACGACGACATTTAAAATTTGCAAATTAATAGCAAGTCATTTCCGCCGCGTTGATATACTTGCCTGAAAGGCAAGGCGGCGGCCGAGCATTGGACGACCCCGACCGGCACCTGTGTCCTGCCATCGATAATCTGCAAATTCCGGGCGGCAGGTTCGGGCGGCTCGACTGCGGCCACACCACGATTTCCCAGTTAGCTGTTGTGTCATCCTGCGCATTGGGCGACAATGGGACGACCGCCAGTCACGAAAACAGTCGTGACGATCATCGGCGATCCTTCCCTACCGGGCTTGGCCTTGTGCAGCGGTCCGGGCGGACCTTCCTGCAAGAAAGGGACGACACCATGCGCATTCTCATCGTTGAAGACGACTATCTTGTGGCCGATCAACTGGCTCGCGAGATCCTTGAACTGGGAGAGGTGGTCGTCGGCCCATATGCCAATCTTGAAGAAGGCGCGATGAACTTCGATGACGTGGACGCGGCCATTCTGGATGTCCGGCTGGGCGACGGCACATCCTTTCATATCGCGGACAGTTTGCAGGCGCTGCAAATCCCCTTCCTGTTCTATACCGGCTACGACCCCCAGCTTGTGCCGTCGCGCTTTTGCCCGACCGATGTGTACAACAAGCCCGGCCACGCGCGCTGGCTGCTGAGCGGTCTGCGTTCCCGGCAAGAGGAGGGGCGCACCCCCCCGGCCGAGACCATCGAGTCCGTGGTTCGCGAAATGCTGGTCCAGGCGCGGCGGATGATGCCGGACAAGGCATCGGCCGAGCGGTTGGTGGAAGCGGCGCTGAAGGTCGCCATCGAGACGACCGAGCGCGACGACAGCCCGCACAAGCTGAAAAGCTGGCTGATGGAGCTTCTTACCCGCGAGTTCCAGACGAGGCATGGGGATCATCTGAACTGAAACCCCAGACCCATCGGGTCAGGGCCGCCAGATTGACGGGCTTTTCGAACTGCGCGGCCTGGGCAAGTGAGCCATCGATTGCGGCAATGTCGTATCCGGTCACGAAGGCAAAGGGGATTGCGCGCGCCAGCAGCTCGCGCGCGACAGGGACCACCGTTTCCCCCCGCAGGTTCACGTCAAGGACGGCGACGTCAAGTTCGCTCCGGGCAATCAGGTTCAACGCGGCCTGCACATTGCCTGCAGGACCCACGACCACCGCCCCGCTTTCCTGAAGGGCGGAGCGCATCTCGTCGGCCAGCAGGAACTCGTCCTCGACGATCAGGACGCGCAAAAGGCGGGCCGTCTCAGCCATTGCCGGACGTTTCCGGATGCCTGGAGGAGACGGGAATGCGGATCCTGCAATGCACGCCATCCGCTTCAAGGCGAAAGCTTGTCTCGCCCCCGACCTGATAGGGCAGCGCGCGTTCGATCAGTTCGCGGCCGCTGCCGACCGCCAGATCCGACACGTCCCGCGCCTTCATCGTGACGCCGCTTTCCCGCCAGTCGATATCAAGCCTTGGTGAGCCTTCCGGGCCGGCGTGGTCCATGCGCCAGGTCACGTGAAGGTGGCCCGGTGCCTGGGCCAGCGCGCCGTGCTTGACGGCATTGGTCGCAAGTTCGTGGATTGCCAGCGCAAGCGTCTGGACGGTCGAGGACCGCAGGAAGACATCCGCTGGCCCGCGCAGGGTGATCTGTTCGGACCGTCCACCCAGGGCGCCCAGTTCGCTTTTCAGCAAGGCGTCGAAGGTGACGCGGGTGTCGTCGTGCAGGCGGGACAGCAGCCCCTGCGCCCGCGCCAAAGCGTCGATCCGGTCGTTGAAACGACCGCGGAAATCGGTCAGGTCGGTGCTGCTTCGCATCGATTTGTCCGCCAGTGATCTCACCACGCCCAACAGGTTGCGCGTCCGGTGCTGAAGTTCGCCCACCAGCACCCGCTGCCGTTCCTGCAGCTCGCGCAGGTCGTGGATATCCGTCGACGTACCCAACCATTCGACGATCTCGCCCAGTTCGTCACGGACCGGCGTGGCGCGGTTCTGAAACCATCGATATTGCGTCCCGGTGCCCTTGATGCGCGCCTCGATCGCGAAATTCCCGGTCTGTATCGCCTCACGCCAGCTGAGAAGCGCGGCTTCGCGGTCGTCGGGATGAATGGCCGCGACCCAGCCGTGGCCGTGGCTTTCCTTGCCGCTCAAGCCCGTGAACTTCGTCCATTGCGGGCTTGACCAGGTCCATTGCCCGCCATCCACGGCGCGCCAGACAAGTTGCGGAATGCCCTCCATCAAGGTCTGAAGGCGAAGGCCGGTTCTGCGAAGCTCGCTGAGGTCCTGCCCGATGCCCCCGATCAGGGCAACCGCGCCCGAGGCATCGCGGATCGGGAAAATGGTACTGCGCAGCCACCTGACCGTCCCGTCGGCGGGCCGCCGGATGCGATAGTCAAAGTGGGTATGCTCGCCCTGACGGACGCGCCGCATTGCGCCTATGGCGCGCCGCCGGTCGTCGCGGAACACGGTGCGAAGCCAGCTGCGGAAATTGTCCCCCTTCAGCACCTCGTCGCGCGTCATGCCATAGACGTCTTCAAAGGCGGGGGTCAGATACTGCCATTGCATTGTCCGGGCATCGCGGATCCACAGGACATCGCGGGAAGCCTCTCCGAACTGGCGCAACCGTTCCTCGCTGAGACGAAGAAGCTCGTCGGCGCGCATGCGCTCGACCAGATCCGCGGCCATGCGGACCAGAAGATCGAAAAACCTCAGCTCGCGGTCGCTGGCAAGGCGAGGGTTCTGCCAGAACGTCGACAGCATCCCCAGGATCACGCCCTGATGCGTGCACAGGGGGGTGGACTGGACGCCGCGAAAATTGGCGAGGCGATAGACAAGCGTTTCGCCGGGCGGCGCCGCGAACGTGTCGATATCCTCGACGCATACGCGGTCGGCAGCGGCATGGGCGCGCCCCGCCACGCCGGCGTCCTTAAGGCTTACCTGCTCCCACTGGCCGACCGCTGACGGGGGGATTCCGCGATGGGCGATCAGTCGCAGCAGTTTGTCCTGCGGGCCAAGAACCTGCAGGCTGGCCGCGTCCGCGCGCATCAGAAGGGCGGCGGCGCGCACGATGCGGTCGTAAAGCGCTTGGGGTTCGCTGCTGCCGACCAGATCGCGGACCACACTGTGCAGCTCGCTCATCGAGGCAAGATCCTTGGCCAGCCGCCCTTCGGTGCTGCGCAATGCCGCTTCGGACTGGGTGCGCGAAATGATGATCGCTGCCGTCTGGGTCAGCCCCGCGGCCAGCGCGACATCCGTGGCTGCGGGACTGCGCGGGTTCGGGAAATACATTGTCAGCGCTCCGACCAGCTTCCCCGAGGCAGTCTCGACCGGGAAGGACCAGCAGGCGCGATAGTTGTAATTCACGGCAAGCCATTTCCAGGATTCCCAGCGCGGTTCCTCAAGGATGTCGACCGTGACAACCGGTTCGCCCGAGGCGACCGCCAACCCGCAGGCCAGCGATTCCGGCGAGACGACAAACCCGCTCACACGCGCGGCATAGGATTCCGGCATGCCCACGACATGGCTTAGCGCGCCATCCGCATTGGCAAGATAGAAGGCGCAGCGCAGCCCGGTATCGGTGCCCTGAACGGCGGCAGCGACAAGAATACCCAGCGAGTCCGCCAGCGGCGCGCCGTCCATCGCGGCCCGGAACGCCTCTTTCTGCGCGCTGAGAAGGATCTGGTTGCGATTCAGAAGCTGCTCGGAGGCGCGCAGGCCGGTCTCCAGCCGGTTCCGCTCGATCGCTTTCCAGACCATCTTGGCGGCAAGTCGGGCCAGCTTGATCTCATCCTCTTGCCAGGACCGTATCTGGTGCTGCTCCAGCCACAGCTGCGCGACCGGGTTGCCGTCCTGAAGGACCGGGGCGACCAGCAAGGCCTGGATGCCCGTGTCGAGCAGGTCCTGGCGCACGGAGGCTGGTATCCGCAGGTCCGCCGCGATGTCGCCCGCGATCGTCGTTCGGTGTGGATCGCGCCCATGACCCGCCCACTCGGCCTGTTCCGCCCCGCGCGCCGCGGGCTGCGCATCGCGCGTTTCCGTAAAGAATATGCGATCCGTCTTCAGATATTTCCCGACGAGATCCGTGGCCAGAACGGCCATTTCCTGGGCGTCGGACATCGACCACAGCCGATCGCTGAGGCGCAGCAGGAAGCTGTCTTTGCTTTCGGATACGTTCAGGCCACCCTCCAATGTCAGGTGGGTTCCGGGGACGCCTTCATGAAAGGCGCAGATGCGCAGGGCCGCGAATCCGCGGGAATGAACGCCTGCAGGATGTATTTGTTCCTGAAGCAGCGATGGGACGGCTGAGAACGCTTCTAGATCTCTGGTTCCAGGACCCTTCGCAGTTGTCCTCTGGCCCGGTTGACGCGGCTTTTGATGGTGCCGATGTCGCAATCCAGCAGGCGGGCGGCGTCGATATAGGTGACCCCCAGCGCGCCGACCAGCACGATTGCCTCGCGGTAATGGGCTGGCATGGCCTGCAGGGCGGCATGAAGCTCGATCGCCATCATGTGCCATTCCTGATCGGGGCCGACCTGCGGTCGAACCGATGCGCAATCGGCCGCTCCCGGGGCCTCGCGCGCGGCCTTGCGGCAATTGGTGAAGAAGCGATTGCGCATGATGGTGAAAAGCCAGGCCCGCATATTCGTGCCCGGTCGGTAACTGTCTGCATGCTCAATCGCGCGCAGAAGCGTTTCCTGCACCAGATCCTCGGCATCACTTCGATTGCGGCAGAGCGCGCGCGAATAGGCCCGCAGCGCTGGAATGTGGCACAGAACGTCGTCCG